>OMDF01001101.1_pt1 | contig 14030 bp, 9 predicted proteins | sample 1673631 | NCBI WGS metagenome assembly OMDF01 (sample SAMEA103958117, study PRJEB25191) | human gut metagenome | biome: human-associated habitat [ENVO:00009003]; feature: intestine environment [ENVO:2100002]; material: feces | place: Germany | collected 2013/2015 | reverse complement strand
TGCCCAGACTGATGTGATGGTGTATCCTTCCCGACTGATTTGGAATAAAGTGAAAAATGGTCAGCCGTGCAACCTGAAAGCTGAGTATGAACGGATTCGCTCTGAAGTGGAAGCTGTACTTTGATAATTAAATTATACAATTAATATTTTAGAAGAAAAAGAATGATTCCATATTTACAAGTCGAAAATCTGACAAAGTCGTTTGGAGATTTGGTGTTGTTTCATGAAATATCATTTGGTATTGCACAGGGACAGCGTATCGGACTTATTGCTAAGAATGGAAGTGGAAAAACAACATTGTTGAATATTCTGGCAGGCAAGGAAGGGTACGATGAAGGGAATATTACGTTTCGTCGTGATCTTCGTGTAGGATATCTGGAGCAGAGCCCTTCTTATCCCGAAGAACTTACTGTTCTGGAGGCTTGTTTTCATCATGGCAATAGTACGGTAGAGCTGATAAAAGAATACGAAAAGTGCATGGAAACTCCCGGCAATCCGGGATTGGAGGATTTGCTGGCCCGCATGGAGCATGAAAAGGCGTGGGACTATGAGCGCCGTGCCAAGCAGATTCTCTCACAGCTGAAGATCCGTCATTTTGATCAGAAAATCAAACATCTTTCCGGAGGGCAGCTGAAACGTGTAGCTTTGGCAAATGTGCTGATAAATGAACCCGATTTGCTGATATTGGACGAGCCGACCAACCATCTTGATCTGGATATGACTGAGTGGCTGGAGGAATACCTGAATCGTGCCAACCTGAGTTTGCTGATGGTAACACACGACCGTTATTTCCTCGACCGTGTCTGTTCGGAAATCATTGAAATAGACAGTAAGCAGATTTATTCATATAAGGGAAATTACAGTTATTATCTGGAAAAACGTCAGGAACGTATTGATGCGACTAATGCCGAAATTGCACGTGCCAATAATCTGTATCGTACCGAGCTGGAGTGGATGCGCCGGATGCCTCAGGCACGTGGCCATAAGGCCCGCTATCGTGAGGAAGCTTTTTATGAGCTGGAGAAGGTAGCCAAACAGCGTTCCTATGATGCGAATGTAAAGCTTGATGTGAAAGCTTCGTACATTGGTTCAAAGATTTTTGAAGCGGACCATTTGTGCAAGAGCTTTGGCGATATCAAGATTCTGGACGATTTCTCGTATATCTTTGCCCGTTATGAGAAGATGGGTATTGTGGGTAATAACGGAACAGGAAAATCTACTTTTATAAAAATCCTGATGGGACTGGAAAAGCCGGACAGTGGTACGCTCGATATTGGTGAAACCGTCCGCTTTGGTTATTATTCGCAGGAGGGATTGCAGTTTGATGAACAGATGAAGGTAATAGATGTGATAACAGATATTGCTGAGGTTATCGAACTAGGCAACGGAAAGCGTTTGACGGCATCTCAGTTCTTGCAACATTTCCTGTTTACTCCCGAAACGCAGCATAGTTATGTTTATAAACTGAGTGGAGGAGAACGCCGCCGTTTGTATCTGTGTACTGTGCTGATGAAAAATCCTAATTTCCTGGTGCTGGACGAGCCTACCAATGACTTGGATATAGTAACGCTTCAGGTGCTGGAGGAATATTTACAAAGCTTTAAGGGCTGCGTAATTGTAGTCAGTCACGACCGCTATTTTATGGATAAGGTTGTAGACCATCTGTTAGTCTTTAAGGGACAGGGAGATATACGTGATTTCCCAGGAAACTATTCAGACTATCGCGACTGGAAGCTGGCTAAGGCTGAGCACGAAAAAGAAGCTGTAAAACCGAAAGAAGAAAAGACGCAGCGTGTGCGCTTGAACGACAAGCGTAGAATGACTTTTAAGGAAAGAAAAGAGTTTGAACAGCTGGAGAAAGAAATTGCCGATTTGGAAGCAGAAAAGAAACAACTGGAGGAGGCTTTATGCAGCGGTTCACTTAGTGTGGAGGAACTGACAGAAAAGTCAAAACGTCTTCCGATGCTGAATGATGAACTTGACGAGAAAACAATGCGTTGGCTTGAATTGAGTGAAATAGAGGCATAGCTTTCTATATATACTTGTAAATCAGTGAGATAATTTTATCTTTATGCTTAGCCAAATAAAAGGTGAAAAGTAGAAAAAAATTCTCGATGTTTTTCTAAAATTCGTACAAATTTTAAAAAAACATCGAGAATTTTTTTTGTAAACATGCAGACAAATTTAGTACTATCTGAAGGTATGTTTTTCGGAACTTATTTTTGCAGTGAATTATTGATAGACTCTATATAATCCAGAATTTCTTTTCGTCCGGTTTTCTTTTCCGATGAAGATATGAAATACGGTGGAAGCTCTTCCCATTGTTCTTTCAAAACCTCCATATATCGGTTGACATTGAATTTGGTTTTACCACTGCTTTGTTTGTCGGATTTAGTAAAAATGATAGCAAAAGGTACACCGTTTTCACCCAGCCACTCCATAAATTCCAGATCGATTTTCTGAGGCTCCAGACGGCTGTCTACCAGTACAAACAGACAGGTCATCTGTTCACGTTCAAGCACATAATATTCTATAAGCTTTTGTATCTTGTCCATCATTTTTTTACCCCGCTGTGCGTAGCCGTATCCTGGGAGGTCTACCAAATACCATTCCTTATTGACTAAAAAATGGTTGATGAGCAATGTCTTTCCGGGTGTTGCAGATGTCATAGCCAATTTTGGCTGTTTGGTCAGCATGTTGATGAGGCTGGACTTTCCTACGTTAGAGCGTCCTATAAAGGCATATTCCGGCAGATTAGTCTGAGGGCACATGTCTGCTCTTGAATTACTGACTACAAATTCGGCACTGGTTATTTCCATATTAATTTGTTTTTTTACTCTCTGCAAAGATAGAATAAAAAGAAGCAAAATGAAAATATAGATGTATTTAGTCGTCTTTTCAGTGAAATATGCCGCATTCTCCGTATATTTGTACAATGAAATATATTTATGTTGCCATTGGTTCCATATCTTTACTGCTGGGAGTTATAGGAATATTTCTTCCTATACTGCCTACTACGCCTTTCTTGCTGCTTTCTGCCGCATTGTTTTTCAGAGGCTCGCCACGTTTATACACCTGGCTGCTGGAACATAAGTATTTGGGACCGTATATCCGCAGTTTTCGTGAGGACAGAGCCATTCCGCTCCGAGCTAAAATTATCTCTGTTTCATTACTTTGGATTACAGCTATTCACTGTGTGCTTTTTTTATTTCCATATTGGTGGCTCAAAGGAATAATGGCCGTAGTGACTATCGGTGTTACTATTTATATTTTGTCTTTTAAAACCCGTTCTCCCCGATGAACAAATTAACTTTTTGTAACCGCAATGAGGCTATAGCCCGCATGAACCGGTTGGGAAAGGAAAGAACCCGATTTTTCTTTCTGATTAATTTTGATGAAACGGAATGTCTGGTCTCCAAACTGGATGATATCCCTGCCGGGCAACTGGCTTTTATTTTTCCTGAGATAGCGAATGTATGTTCTGTATCAGAATTGAAACCTGAAAATATTTTCTGGAAGGCTTATCCGCAGCCGTATGAAGAATACTTGCGTTCGTTTGATATTGTACATCGTAATTTGTATGCGGGAAATTCATTTCTGACAAATTTAACGTGTGCCACTCCGGTTGAAACGAATCTTTCTTTATATCAAGTATTTCTTCACGCTACGGCACGATATAAGCTTTGGTATGATGATCGCTTTGTTGTGTTTTCACCTGAAACTTTTGTCCGTATAAAAGAGGGCTATATTTATTCCTTCCCGATGAAAGGAACAATTGACGCTTCGTTGCCCGATGCGAAGGAAGTATTGCTGAGGGATGAAAAAGAAGCGGCAGAGCATGCTACGATTACAGATCTGATACGAAACGATTTGAGCCGGGTGGCTAGTGAAGTGACGGTTACGCGCTACCGTTATCTGGACGAACTGCATACTCATTGTGGAAGGTTGCTTCAAATGAGTTCTGAAATCAGAGGGCGTTTACCTGAAAACTATCACGAAAAGTTGGGGTCGTTGTTCTTCGAACTCCTTCCCGCCGGTTCTATTACCGGTGCTCCCAAGAAGAAAACGGTGGAGATAATCCGTGAGGCAGAAACATACGACAGAGGTTTTTATACCGGAGTCATGGGATATTTTGATGGTAAGAATCTGGATAGTGCTGTCATGATCCGTTTTCTGGAACACACAGATGGTGGATTCGTGTATAAAAGTGGGGGAGGAATTACATTCCGCAGTACGGCCCGAAGTGAATATGAAGAAATGATACAGAAAATATATGTGCCGATTTATTGAAACAATTCGTATAGAAGGTGGAAAGGTGTGGAATCTGTCCTATCATAATGCCCGTATGAATACAACCCGAAAAAGGGTGTGGGGCAATTGTCCCGCACTTTCTTTGGAGGATATTCTGAAGCCAGAACCTTGGCAGGAACGGACACGCTGCCGGGTAGTATATGGAGAGAACATAGAGGAGGTTGTATATATTCCATATACGATAAGGCAGGTTTCTAGCTTGAAACTGGTACCTTGTGATGACATCGCATACGAACTGAAAAGTGCAGACCGTAGCATGCTGAACAAGCTTTTTGCCTTGCGTGGAGAGAAAGATGATATACTGATTGTGAAGAATGGCAGGATTACCGACACATCGATTGCCAATGTCGCCCTCTGGAACGGAACAGAATGGCATACCCCTTCTTTTCCGTTGCTGAAAGGAACGCAGCGTCAGTTTTTACTTGACAGAAAGCAGATAATAGAAACAGACATATCCGTAGAAAACCTTTCTTCGTATTCCCGGATATGTCTGTTTAACGCCATGATTCCCTTTGGAGAGATAACGCTCGGTTGTGAGGAGTTGGACTATTAGATAGGCCAACCTTCTTCTTTCAGCGCTTCTTTCAGTTGTAAAAATTTTTCAGCTTCCACATCGTTGTCGATAAATTTATCGAAGTTTGCGATGTTCATAGCAGCCCAAGTCTTGCCTTTTTCCACTTCTGTGTCTGGAGCAAACGAAAGATATAATTTCATCGCTTTCTGATAGTCACCTTCCAGCATCCAGTAATGTGCCCGGTAACTGATAACGGCAGGCAGCTTCTTAAACTGTTCGGGCAGACATTTATAAATCATATCGGCAGCTTCCGACTGCGAAGCCAGTACGGCATAATACATACCGTCTATTTGTATATCAATTCCCTTGCGTGTCGTGACAAAAGCATCATAAATCTGAATGCTTAATATCTGGTTGATAATAAATATCCGTGGAACGGGAGTGTGTGCGCACATGGCCATGATGTGGTCAGTATCTATTTCACCATCGAACATATCACGGAATATTTTTTCATAAGGCAGTCTGACACTGGATATGCCTTGCGGTTGGAAGCAAATCCAGTATAAATTGCGTTCTGAGATTCGTCCGTTTTTGTCCCGATATGTGATGTGAATAGGGTGATAGCAGCAAATAGCCATAAGCAATGCTTCTGCAACTTCTTCTCCATTACCTTCTTCCGAGAAATCGCATGTCATGACGTCTGTAGCGAAAGGTGTTTCCAGACCTTCTATTTTTGCTATCTCGTTGTATGGGATAAAGTGATTTTCTTCTAGCACCACTTCTTTCCCTTCTACTCCCCAGATGAACAACTCTGCTTTTAATTGCAGCGTACGTGATTCGTAAATATACTGACAACCGTTTGTTTCTGAAGTAATTCGGGTATATGGATAGTGCAAGGTACTTTCTTCCAGCCGTGCTTTCATTTCCTGATAAGCTTCCAGTATATCCGAAGAATGAGGCTGTTGCTCTTCTTCCTTTTGAGGAGTTTCCGGTTCGGCCGTTACTTTTTCATTCTCAGGTTGAGGAAGAGGTTGTTCTTCCTTGTCTGATTCTGGCTGAGCGGTTTGCATCTGTTCCTTTTCATGAATCAGTTGCTCTTTTTTCTCTAATAAAAGATGCATCTTTTTCTGCAATTCTGAAAGGTTGGCTTTCAAAGTTGAATTCTCAGATTGGATAGCATCTAATTTTTCCTGAGTTTCGGAAAGTTCTCTTTGCAAGGCTGTATAGTTTTTTGCAAGATCTTGTGAAGATTTTTCAGATTGTTCTTCCAGTTCCTTTTTATTAGCCTCGAGGATTTCTTTTTGTTTTTCTACTTCAGCCAGTTTTGCTTCCAGCTCTTTCTTGCTGGCAGCGATGGTTTCTTTCTGTTTATCTGCTTCGGCCAGTTTTTCTTCCAGTTCTTTCTTACCGGCAGCAATAGTCTCTTTCTGTTTTTCCGCTTCAGTCAGTTTGGCCTCTAGTTCTTTCTTGCTGGCAGCAATAGTTTCTTTCTGTTTATTTGCTTCAGCCAGTTTTGCTTCCAGCTCTTTCTTATCAGTAGCTAGAACTTCTTTCTGTCTTTCAGAATCGGCTAGCTGATTTTTTAATTGTTGAATATCATTATCTCGTGAAACAATTTCCTGTTCAGAATATTGCATTTTCTCCAATCCGGTTGCTTTGTCGGATTGAAGTCTGGATATTTCAGTTTGGAGATGTGAAATCTCTTTCTGATGTTCTGCAATTGAGGTTTGTAATTGGGTGAGTTCAGTTTGTGCAAGTGATAACTCTTCCTGTGTTTCGGTTAGCTGAGTACGTTTATAAGTTGCTTCTTTATTAGCATCTTTGACTTCAAATGAAAGTTGCTGATTCTTTATTAATAGAGCTTCGTTGTCGTTTTGTAATTGTTCAATATCAATGCCTGTCAGCTTTTTGATCAGATGAAAAGTGAATTTACCCATAACTGTGTAAAAAGATAATTTGGTTAATGAATGTTGCAAATTACGTAAATATTTCTGAATGTTCAGTATAAATGCGGTTTAAATTGTATCTTTTTGCATGAAAAATCCAATCTATTTCAATCTTTATCATTAGTTTTGTACTTCATTTTAGAAAAAAAAGAAAAATGCAAGACTTTATAACACACAATGAATATTTAACTGGAAATCGGGCGAATAGTTTGATTAATCGCAAAATGATATTCCGTATATTGGGTATTTTATTGTTTATAGAAGGTGGGCTGTTTTTATTATGTGCAGGTGTTTCCCTGTGCTATCAGGAACATAGTTATATTTATTTCCTTTATTCAACCTTATTAGCCGCAGCTGTCGGTTGCGTGCTGTTGTTCCTTGGTCGTAATGCAGAAAATAAGCTTTCTCGTCGTGATGGCTACTGTATTGTTGCATTTACATGGCTTTTATTTACTACGTTTGGAATGCTTCCTTTCTACCTCAGTGGCGAAATACCTTCTGTTACCGATGCTTTCTTTGAAACGATGTCAGGTTTTACAACCACAGGTGCAACGATTCTGGATGATATTGAGTCACTGTCGTATGGAATGCTTTTCTGGCGTAGCTTTTCTCAGTGGATTGGAGGTTTAGGAATTGTCTTTTTTACGATAGCGGTATTACCGATATTCGGAGTCGGAAATCAGGTTCTGTTTTCTGCTGAAGCGACAGGGGTGACTCATGATAAGATTCATCCGAAAATCAGTATAATGGCTCAGTGGCTGTGGACTGTATATTTGCTTCTTACAATAACGGAAACGATATTGTTGATGTTGGGAGGCATGAATTTGTTTGATGCAGTCTGTCATTCATTTACAACTACTGCTACGGGCGGATATTCTACTAAACAGGATAGTGTGGCATATTGGAATTCTCCTTTTATAGAGTATGTGATAGCGATTTTTATGGTCCTGTCGGGAATAAACTTTTCATTATATTTTATGTGCCTGAAAGGAAAATTCTTCAATCTGTTCAAAGACGATGAATGTAGATGGTTCTTGATGTCTGTAGGTATAGTAACTTTACTTATCACAGTTCCTTTGGTCATGCAAAACCATTATGGATGGGAAGAAGCTTTTCGGAAGGCATTTTTTCAAGTAGCAAGTATTCATACATCTTGTGGGTTTGCTACTGATGATTATAATGTATGGCCTCATTTTACATGGATGCTTTTGATTTATACAATGTTTGCAGGAGGTTGTACCGGCTCTACTGGCGGGGGAATAAAGAATATGCGTTTGCTTATTCTTTTCCGTAATATGAAGAATGAGTTCAGCCGTCTGATTCATCCTCGTGCTGTATTACCCGTAAAGGTAAATCAGCAGGCACTTTCTCTTTCTACTATCTCTACTGTAAATACTTTTATTTTATTGTATTTGATTTGTATTTTTGTAGGCTGGGTAGCTTTAATGTTTATGGGACTTGAACTTACAGAGTCTTTTGGACTGGTAGTTTCTAGTTTGGGTAACGTTGGACCTGGTTTAGGTGCATATGGACCTGCCTTTTCGTGGAGTGCTCTTCCTGATCTTGCTAAATGGTTACTGTCTTTTATGATGTTAATAGGAAGATTGGAGCTATTTGGCATTCTGCTGATGTTTTCGCCTGGTTTTTGGCATAAACGTTGACCTTTTATTAGGTATCGAAAAGTCTTGTATAGAGAAGTTTAATACTGATTATTGCATAAGATAAATAGCCGTATCATTACTTAAATAAAGTTTGATACGGCTATTTTTTTATTCTAAAAGTACTATCCTATACTTTCTGGAATGCTTATTTAATTTTGAGGCACTCTCATGTTTGTATTAATTATAGTTCTGAAGCTAGAACGAAAATTTGTTAGTCGATAAAGCGTTTGGTCAGTTCATCAAATTCGTCTATTCTTCTATCACGCAAGAATGGCCACCAGCGACGAACATTTTCGCTTCGGTTCATATCTATCTCTACTACGAGATTTTCTTCTTTCAGATTGCTTGCTTGTGCAAGAATTTCTCCTTGTGGTCCGGCTACGAAGCTATTTCCCCAAAATTGGATACCATTGGTTTGTCCAGAAGGATCAGGTTCAAGTCCTACTCGGTTTACGGCGATGACAGGAAGTCCGTTTGCGACGGCATGACCACGTTGTACTGTTACCCATGCTCCAAGCTGACGCATCTTTTCATCTTGTGTATCACTGCTTTCCCATCCGATTGCTGTTGGATAAATAAGTAGCTCTGCACCTTTTAATGCCATCAGTCTGGCTCCTTCTGGATACCATTGATCCCAGCATACTTGAACACCTAGTTTACCCAGACTTGTTTCTATTGGCTCAAATCCCAGATCACCTGGAGTGAAATAGAATTTTTCATAATAGGCAGGATCATCTGGTATATGCATTTTACGATATTTTCCCGCAATACTTCCGTCAGAGTCGAATACAACGGCTGTATTGTGATAAAGTCCGGGTGCACGACGCTCAAATAGTGAAGTAACCAATACTATATGATAAGCTGCTGCTATTTCACTATAAAATCCGGTTGACGGTCCGGGGATAGGCTCTGCCAGATCAAATAAAGATGTATCTTCTGTTTGACAGAAATAGGGGGTATTATGTAATTCCTGTAGAACAACAAGTTGTGCACCGGCTTGTGCAACAGAAGCAATATTACGGTGCAATTTTTCCAAATTTATTTTCAGGTCATTCGTACATGCTTGTTGTACGATACCTACTCGAATGGTTCTTTTCATATCGGTTAAAATTTTAATGTTTGCTGTTTTTTACACTTTCCGGATATTGCATGGTAACGCAATGCAATGAGCCATGTTGCTTAATTAGTGGGCAACAATCTATTCCTACAATATCTTTTTCAGGAAAAGCTTGTGCTAATATCTGAGCAGCCTTTTGATCGTTATCCGGTTGGTTGTATGTCGGATACAATATGGCATCATTCATTATCAGGAAATTGGCATATGTTGCAGGCAGACGTTCACCTTCTTCATCATAAATAGCTGTTGGCATAGGCAGAGGAAGCAAGCGGTATGGTGTATTCTCCAGTGTACGGAACGTTTTCAGCTGTTCTTCCATTTTACTGAGTTCATCATAATGTTCATCTGCGCTATCTGTACATTGTACATAAACAATAGTGTTGTCCGGACAAAGTCTAGCCAATGTATCTATGTGGCTGTCAGTATCATCACCTGCAAGGAATCCGTGATCCAGCCATAAAACTTGCTGAAGATTAAATCTTTCTTTTAAGTATAGCTCTATGTCCTCACGCGTCATTACGTCGTTCCGATTAGGAGCGAGGAGACAGGTAGAAGTTGTAAGCATGGTTCCTTTACCATCACTTTCGATAGATCCTCCTTCAAGTATAAAGTTACGACAGTTTGTATAACTCCCTTTTAACAGATTGCTCTGATATAAATTCCAGTTTATCAGGTTATCTTTATTTGCTGCAAACTTCATTCCCCAACCATTAAAACAGAAATCCAGTAGTAGGGGAGTAGCGTCTTCTTTCAACAAGGTGATAAAAGCATGATCGCGTGCCCAAGTATCGTTTGTGTTGATTTTTGATGTGATGAGTTTTTGGATATCAGCTCCATAATTATCTATACTATTTCTTATGGAATCGGGGTCTGGAGCCACAATCAACAAATTCTGACGTTTCAAAACCTCATAAGCTATCTTAAGAAAACAGGCATTCACTTCTTCCAACATGTATGCCCAGTCTGTGTCTTTATGGGGCCACGTTAGTTGAATCAAACTTTGTTTATGCCATTCGGCAGGTAAATAGGACATATTCATATTTTTAAATTTACTTCGCAAAGATATGAAATAAACTTTATAGGTTGATTAGTCATCGCTTCGTTTTTGTAACGAACCTTTCCTTCTTTTCCATAAGAACCAGCGGAACAGTTCGTCCCAAGTATTGAAATCTTTTTTATACATGAGACCTACTCCTTGAGTGGTCAGGGTAGATTTAGTAAAATAGCGGTCATTAGTCTGATTATATCCTCTCAAACGGAAATCTCCGTTTTTTGTCAATAACCATATCGCTTCAAAGTCTCCTACGAAATTGCTATTTGCCATCACATTCTCCTTATAGCCGAAGTTTCCATTTATCATCAGCCTGTTATTCAATAACCTGCCGGACAACATAGCTTCTGCTTCCACATCTGTCCAACCTTTTTCACCGGTGCTTAAGTTGGCACCTATGTTCCAGTTTTTATTGCCCATCCATTGGGACAACATATTATTCAGCTGACCGGAAAGTGTACTGAAGGCTAAAGAACTGGTCGCATTAGAGGATTGGTCATTATTGGCATAATCATAGGTGTAGAACTTACCAATTCCCAGCAAATAAATAATCTGTGTATTCATTTGTTCTTCCGTACTGGTAGCACTACGTACCAATTCCCGGTCTTCCTCGCTTACAGTGGGCAGTTCCAAATCGAATTTAATATCCGGATTGGATAAATTTCCTGTCAGATTCATCAGACAGTTTACCTTCACCGTACCTTGGTTACGCGAGGGATCTACTACCAAATCACTTAAAGAAGCTGAATTAACCGTGTACACCGCCTGTAAATCAAGATTTGCTTGATAAGGATCACCTGAGAAAGTCACCGTACCACCCGATTTCAAGATAAAGTCCTTGCGTATTACTTCCTGCATGCTTAGTTTATACATACCTTGATCTATAACATAACTACCAAACATACGAAAGTCACCTTTATTGAAAAAATTCACTTGCAGATTTCCATTTCCGGTTGCTGTAATATTATCTCCCGCTACAGGATCCATGATAATTTTCATGGTAGCGTTGGGAGTTGCTTCTATCAACATATTGATGCGGAGATCCATAGGAGGTCCGTCTTCCTCTTTAGTCTTACGCACATTAGAGTGGTGGTAAAGATCGGTTTCCACATCATCGTGAATGCGCTTGGGAGTTTTGTCTACAAAAGTAATAAACTGGTTGCTCGCTGCTTCCGTGGTCACTCCGGTTATATAAGTGAAGCTGGTATTGCTGCCTGTAGTCAGTGAAGCGTCCACTGTCATCGCATTATTTCCACCATCCAACACCACATTTCCTGTACCATATACTTTTCCGTAAAAAGGCATATTCCCGGCTTCGTAGGTATTGTACATCAACAGGTTGTTGCCTCGTATATTGAAATGGTACATTAGATTTTTCAGCTTTGTGTGATGCAGATAACCATTTACCAGTCCGTCATGTCCCTCACGGTCATAGACTTTTACATTCCTGAAATCCAGACTGCCCGAAGATATATGTATGGAGTCATCCCGGATTTGGAAATAGGTGTTCAACACATCAATTTTAGCATCCATTTTGGCCCGCACTTCACCTTCCAGATCCAAATGCTTGAAATCACCATATAAACGGACATTCCCGTTGACACGACCATTTATTTCACTGAAAATTCCTTCTATAAAAGGTTGTAAGAATCCCAGATTCGTACTATCTGCCCGAATCAACAGGTCAAGACCTTTTAACTTGGGAGAGACATACCCTGTCACATGAGTGGAGGAAATTCCTTTTTCCGCTATTTGGGCATCCAGTCGTACTCCGCCCAATTCCTTATCCCATACACCTGTAATATCAGCTTCTCCTAATAAAGAACGGTTCAGACAGAAATTGTGCACATTTAGACGGGTTCGCATCACGGGGTTCTTCATAACACTTTTCAAATGAACCTTTCCAGTTACAAGTCCGCCAAACTCTACATCGTCAAACTGCACGATATCCAGTACATAGTCCAGCTTGATATTTCTCAAATCCACCCGGCAGGAATCACTTTCTTTCTTGGTCAGTTTACCATCTATCCTTAAATATTGGTCTTCATGTTCAAACAGGAAATTATTAATGAATACGCGTCCCGAATCTATGGCGATATGCGAAGGATGAATGTTCCATACCGTATCATTTAGCACTACTTTTGTGGGCTGTATGTTTATATCTGCCTGAAGAATAGGATGGGGGCCTTCCGTTTTGAAGAAACGGGTATCGGCGGCAAATTTACCACCGTAAGTCACATCAGTATTGTTTCCCCAGTTAATTGTTGTTTCCAAATGATCGTTTTTAGCATTGGCTTCCACTGAGAAGTTAAGCATTGCACCACTTTTCATTAACATACCGCCTCGCAGTGAGCATTTGAACCGGTCGGAAGGATTCTCACAAAATAAAACGCCTGAATCATAACGTGTTCCATTGTATCTGAATTCCGGAAAATGTCCTTCTACGTGCAACTTCTCCTCGCCATCGTTAAAATATCCTTTTAAAGATGCCGGCAAATATAATTCCAATGGAATCTGAAATAATTTGGATAGCACTTCGGTATTCTCCAGGCAGATATCAAACTGGAAGTTATTATGAGGCTCGGGCATATTATCCTTTATTGTCAGTAAGGACGGAATATAGCGTTGTACCGTCTTTACCACGCTGGCCGGAATGGTGTGGTAGGAATAGTCACCGCGTATCACTGCTGTCATGAAGGATGAATTTATGCGCAACTCTTTTTCACCGCTTACCTGTCCGGCTGTAATAGTCAGATTGTCAAGAAAACACCCTCTTTCATCGGGAGCGTTTAATTGCAGGCTGTCCAATGAAATACGCCCGTTCATGTCGTCAATGGATTTGCCGGTGAAATCGGCCGTGAGTCCCAGCGATATACTGGCATTCTCATATTTGTCCGACAAATGGAGGTCGTGGGGGCGCAGGTTCTTTACGGATGCCTTCAGATTAAAGTCAGGGATTGTTTTGGCAACATTGAAATTACCGTCTATCTGGACAGAACCGTTTGCGTCGTCCATGGACAAGCGCCCGTTAAAGCCTCCATCCTTATATACGCCATCCAACATGATATTTTCATATTGATATTGACTATATTCAAAAGAAGATATGATTCCTTTGATGTATGACTCCGGATACCGGTTCTTATAGTTGAAACCTTTCAGTTCCACATTGAAATCCACCTTGCCGAATTTCTTTTCCTGATTAAGTAATTTTCCCAAATCCAGGTCAGCACTTGCTACACTACCCGAATAGGTTCTGCTCATGCTTTGTTCATCAATGCTCATCATCACGTCCGTTTTCACCATGCCTGCCCCTGTATAGAACAAGCCTGTCAGTGTGAGATCATGCAGATAGCCCGCCGCTTCCCCGTTAAAACGAATATAGTCCAAACGTTGCAAAATGGGAGGAACCTTTCCCGTCAGGTTCGTCATC
>OMDF01001098.1_pt1 | contig 14058 bp, 6 predicted proteins | sample 1673631 | NCBI WGS metagenome assembly OMDF01 (sample SAMEA103958117, study PRJEB25191) | human gut metagenome | biome: human-associated habitat [ENVO:00009003]; feature: intestine environment [ENVO:2100002]; material: feces | place: Germany | collected 2013/2015 | reverse complement strand
AAGCAACAGCGGGCTGCCACTCACCGCTTCATTTCTTGACTCCAAAGACAATAATATATTGCTTTGCACCAAAAACAAACAATATCTTTTCGACATAGATACCCATGAACTTATTCAACTGGAAAGTCCTATCAAGGAAGAAATCACATATATTGCGGAATCTACGAACAATCAATATTTTCTAGCCTCCAGCCACAAGATTTACTGTGCAAGACTGAATCATGGGCGATTAGAAGTAATCAAGCATCCGGAACTGGATAATTTCCATATAGTAAACTACATCTATTTTCATCCGGAAACCCAAATGTTAGTAATAGGTACCTTATTGGATGGTATTTATCTATACAATATCCATAGCCGCCAACTGATTGATGTACACAACGGACTACAAGACATTAATGTCAACTCTATCATAGCAAGTAAAGAAAATGAAAACGAGGTGTTAATAGCAACTAACGGCGCAGGCGTATATAAATTAAACTTGGGCACTTACGAATTGACAAATTTTCTAAATGCCGACCACAACCATTCCAACAAAATGAACGGTAATATCATTAATGATATCTATATTGATGATGATCAAAAATTATGGATGGCAGTCTATCCTATAGGCATCACTGTATATTCCGAGAAATATCCCGGATATCAATGGATACAGCACTCTTATGACAACCCTAACTCACTGATAGATAATCAAGTGAATTATATATTGGAAGATTCTGAAGGAGACATTTGGTATGCAACCAATAATGGCGTATGTTGCTACAGTCCTTCTACCAAACAATGGACGAATTTATTATCAACTTATCAGCATGACACGCCTAATCAGAATCATGTATTTATCTCTATATGTGAATCCCGACCGGGAGTTATTTTAGTAGGTGGATATATGTCGGGAATGTACAAAATAGATAAGAAAAACATGACCACACAATATTTTATTCCCCAAACATTGAATGATGACACCGTAAAACCGGATAAATATATTCGTTGTATTTATAAGGATTGGGATAATCTGATTTGGGCCGGAGGATATTACAACTTGAAAAGTTACGATCTGGATACAAAGGAAATGCATTGTTACAATATGGACTTCCCTATCACCTATATCACCAATAAGGACGCCCATAATTTATGGATAGGAACTATCAATGGATTGTATCAGTTCAATAAGGTCAATCAAGAGCTCAAAGCGGTGAATCTAGACTCCGAGCTAGGCTGTATAAATACTATTTATCAAAGTAAAAAGAACATCACTTTTATTGGTACACATGGTTCCGGTATGTGGATTTACAATAATTATACAGAAAAAGTAACTAATTACCATATCAATAATTCAGCTCTGATATCTAATAATATTCATTGCATACTGCCTGCTCTGGAAGACGATTTAATCATTAGTACAGAAAAAGGGTTGACCCGTTTCAAAACAAAAGAAAAAATATTCTCTAACTGGACAAAAGAACAAGGCTTGATGTCTACCAGCTTTAACCAAGCTGCCGGAGTACATACACGCGATAAAAAATTTATCTTCGGATGTGGAGACGGAGCCATTGAACTGGCAGATACTGTCACGCTGCCTCATCAATTTAAATCCAAAATGGTATTTGACAATTTCCGACTGCTCTACCAGAAAGTAATGCCTGGTGAAAAAGGTTCCCCCTTAAAAGAAGAAATTGATGATACCCGGCACATCATACTGAATTACGACCAGAATATTTTTTCACTGGATGTGTCTTCCATTAATTATGATAATCCCTCCAACATAGTCTATTCTTGGAAACTGGAAGGATTTTATGATGAATGGACTTCACTCACGAATGATAACCGCATACGTTACACTAACATCAGTCCCGGTAAATATAAATTAAGAGTGAGAGCCATCCTGATGGATGACCACCATTTGTTAGAAGAACGTTCACTTTTCATTACCATAACCCCACCTTGGTGGGCTACTTTTTGGGCAGGAATTCTTTATCTGATCATTTTTATACTGGTCGGAGTAATTGTTTTGCGTTATTTGTGGCTTAGGAAAGACAGAAACAATTCAAAAGAAAAAATCCGGTTCTTTATCAACACGGCACATGATATACGTACACCGCTGACTTTGATAAAAGCTCCTTTGGGAGAGATCCTTAAAAACGAAAACCTATCCGAACAGGGAAGAATCAATATCAACCTAGCTATACAAAATACGGACAACCTGTCTGAGTTAGCCAGTAATCTGATTAATTTTGAAAAAGAGGAACTATATACCTCCACTGTATATGTATCCCGATACGAATTGAACAATTATATCAAAAACTATTTGGAACAGTTCAATTTATATGCTCGCAAAAGACAGATAAATATAATATTTGAAACTAATTTTGAAAGCCAGGAAGTATGGCTGGACAGAAATAAGATGGATTCCATCATCCGTAACCTGATGACAAATGCCTTGAAATATACCTGTCAAGGGGGCAATGTCACTGTACAAACTCAGAAAAATAAAAGTCATTGGTTCATCACTATTACAGATACAGGAATCGGAATCCCTGCCAATGAACAAAAGAAAATGTTCAAAAGCCTCTTCAGAGGAAATAATGCCATCAATCTGCAAATCACAGGAAGCGGCATCGGTATGCTGCTTACCTACAAACTGATCAAAAGCCATGCCGGCAAAATATCAATGAGCAGTATAGAAAATGTAGGAACTACCTTCAAACTGGCATTCCCTATCAAAAGCCGGAAATACAACTACCGTATATTCAAAAAAGCTGATGTAATTGATCCTCTGCCTGTTATCGAAGGCAATCCGGAAGAACTGGTGAAAGAGATCAAAAACAAGCCAGCCAAAACACATGCCGTTTCCATTCTGATAGTGGAAGATAATATGGAATTGCGTACTTTCCTGTTGCATACGCTATCGGAAGACTATAATGTTTCTGATGTAGGAAATGGGCAAGAAGCACTGGATTTTATCAAGGAACGACAACCGGATCTGATATTGTCGGATGTAATGATGCCTATCATGAATGGAGACAAAATGTGCAATATATTGAAAAATAATATTGAAACCAGTCATATACCTATCATATTGCTGACCGCATTGAACGATAAAGAAAGTATCATCAAGGGTTTACAGACCAAAGCCGATAAATATATAGTCAAACCATTTGACATGGAAGTACTGAAAGCAAATATAGCCAATGTTCTGGCGAACAGGGAAATCATGAAAAAGCGTTTCTCACAATTCAAATTCAATGCAGACGAGGTTTCAGATGATCCGACGATCAGTTTGGAACAAGAATTTCTTTTAAAAGCCACCAACATCATAAAAAGTAGTATAAACAAAGAAATGAACGTAGAAAACCTATGTGATGCAATGAATATGAGCCGGAGTAGTTTATACAATAAAATAAAGGCTTTAACCAATGATTCGCCCAGTGATTTTATACGTAAAGTACGTATGAACGAGGCTAGCATTTTATTAAAAAGCAAACGTTATACTGTATCCGAAGTTTCGGATATGATGGGATTCAGTGATCCCAAATATTTTACGGATACATTTAAGAAATACTACAGAGTTCCACCAAGCACTTATATGAAACAAAATTAAAAAAATGAATTTCTATTTACAATCATTTCTTATCTTCTTAAAGATAGGACTATTTACCATTGGCGGAGGATATGCCATGGTTCCCCTAATTCAAGATGAAATAGTGGACAAACGAAAATGGATTGACAAAGAGGATTTTATTGATTTATTAGCCCTCGCTCAGTCTGTACCTGGAATATTTGCTGTAAATATTGCCATATTTATCGGATATAAATTGCGTAATTTCCGTGGAGCATTGGCAATGGCTTTAGGCACAATACTCCCCTCTTTCTTTATTATGTTGGCAATTGCCTTATTCTTTCAACAGTTCAAACAATACCAAATTGTAGAGAATATATTCAAGGGAATCCGTCCGGCAGTAGTAGCCCTTATTGCAGCTCCAACTTTCTCCATGGCAAAATCGGCCAAGATAAACCGTTACACTATCTGGATACCAATAGTATCCGCATTACTTATCTGGGTATTGGACGTATCCCCTGTCTACATTATCATAATAGCGGGCGTGGGGGGTTTTATATATGGCAAGTACAAACATAAATATTCATCCAAATGATTTTTCTATATTTATTCTATACATTCTGTAAAATAGGTCTCTTCGGTTTCGGAGGAGGCTATGCCATGTTGTCCATGATACAAGGAGAAGTAGTAACAAGATATAATTGGGTCAGTGCCAGCGAATTTACAGATATCATCGCTATCAGCCAGATGACACCAGGCCCCATTGGTATCAACTCTGCTACTTATGTGGGATATACTGCAGTATTGAATGCAGGCTACAATGAAAACTGGGCCATATTCGGTTCTTGTATAGCTACTTTTGCTGTAGTTTTTCCATCATTCATATTAATGGTAATCATCAGCCGGTTCTTCTTGAAATACCAAAAGCATCCGGTTGTAGAAGCCGTATTCAAAGGGTTGCGTCCGGCAGTGGTAGGTCTGCTGGCAGCGGCTGCACTCGTCTTGATGAATGCTGAAAACTTCAGTAGCTATCAAATAGATTTGTATCAATTTATCATCAGTATAATTATTTTTCTAGTAACCTTTATAGGTACACGGAAATACAAAATTAATCCTATATTAATGATTATACTTTGCGGAGTGGCAGGATTCCTGCTTTACTAAAAATAGGAAGATTATGGGAAATCATCAAAAAAAACAAATAAGCCTACTGATCTGTTTATATATCAGTATAATATTGCCACTATATGCCAATGATTTCCTGTTTACTTCCATCAATACTTCACACGGATTAAGCGACAACCAGATAAGATATATCCTACAACTACCTGACGGAAGAATGGTGTTTACTACTAATGGCAACATCAATTTATATGATGGTATACATTTCAGTTATCTGCATCGGACGGATAAAAATGTATATCCTTTAAAACAATATGACGGGTTCTACCGCATTTATCAAAGTGGAGACTCCCTACTTTGGGTGAAAGACTATCACAAACTAATGGGAATCAATCTCTACAAAGAGGAATATATCCGAGATTTAGAATCTTATTTCCAAAATAAAAATATACCGGAACCGATAGAAAATCTTTTTGCCGACTGTGCAGGACACATTTGGATACTGACAGACCATAAATTACAAGAATTACAAACCGGAATCCATATAACTTTATCCCCCAATGATACCCGCCAACTACAAGATCTAAATACGGAGAATGATTCACTTTACCTGTTCTATAATACGGGAGAAGTAGATTGTTATGACATGACAAGCAGAAAACGACTATACAGTGCTGCTGCCTATGCGGAAACCGAGCAACAATACTTTGCCCGAACCTCCTTGGTTGTCAAAGCTCCAAACAGCTTTTACCAATTACGCAACGGATATAAAGGTGGTTTGTTCTGTTTCAACACATGCCAACGGACATGGAAAAAGATACTTGAAGAAAACTATGCACTTAATACTTTAATCATCACCCCCGACAATCAAAAAGCGTATATAACCTGTGTACATGGTTTTTGGATACTGGATCTTACTAAGGAAAAACTGCAATATATTCCTATTTTGGAAACTAAAAACGGACAACGACTCTCAACAGAAATCAGCACTATATTCCAAGACCGACAAGGAGGATTATGGATTGGAACTCTCAACCGAGGATTACTATATTACCATCCGTCCATGCATAAACTTACCCAAATAAACCGTAACAATTTTCCAGTTGCTCCTGAAAAAGATATTGCAGTAGAAAGTTTTGCCGAAGACAATAAAGGAATGATCTATCTGAAAGAACATACTCATATTTACCGCTTGTCCACTGAAAAAGATGGAACACGCACCCTTATCTCCGAACATAATTCATCTATCCCTGCCGAAGTAAAAAAGAAATTCAACAGAGGAACAGAAACTGCCTTTTTCAAGGGAAAAACATATACGGCCCTATGTACTGACACACGAGGCTGGACTTGGGCAGGGACAGCAGATGGTCTGGAACTTTTTATACCGGACGAGCAAACCCCACGCATTTTTTATCGTGAAAATGGATTAAGTAATAACTTTGTACAAGGCATTATTGAAGATGATCACAATGATATCTGGGTAACTACAAGCAATGGAATCTCACGTATCCACATCAATCAGAAAAATAAAGAACCATACTTCACCAATTTCAATCAACAGGATGGCGCATTAGAAGGGGAATATCTAACAAAGGCTGTTTTCAAAGCATCGGACGGTACACTTTACTTCGGTGGCATAGACGGATTCAATATCTTCAATCCTGATAATGAATCAATCACTCCGGAACTCCCCTATTCCCCAGTGTTCACTTGTTTGCGGCTATACGGCAAAAAGATAAAACTTCCCCAAGCCAGCCCTTATACAAAAGAAATAGAACTGGGCTACAATCAGAATTTCCTCACTTTCGAATTCTCTGCTTTGAACTATATCAATAGTGAACGCACCTATTATCGTTATCAATTAGAAGGTATTGATAAAAACTGGATGAATGTTTTCACCAGCAAACCAGGCAATACCACAGCAGGTAATGGTATGCTTCAAGCGTCCTATACTAATTTACCTCCCGGAGAATACACATTCAAAGTTATGGCATCCGATACCCCTCTCCAGTGGAATGGAAAAATAACCGTTATAAAACTCACCATCCATGCCCCTTGGTGGAAAACAACCACCGCTTATACTATTTACCTGCTCATTTTACTATTTATTACAGTAGGAAGTATCCGTCTTTACATATGTTGGACCCGAAAAAAAATAGAGCGTCGGCATAAAGAGGAAATTCTACTACTCCGCATCCGCAACCTGATAGAGCAATGCAACAATTACGAAGCCGAACAAAAAGCACGTCTGGAAAAGAATGGCACAGCAACCTCCACTTGCTTTGAAAACGACAAGCAACCGGATCATCCTAAAACAACCAATACCGAATCCGCTTTTTTAGCACGGGCTATAGAACAGGTAGAAAAGAATATGCATGTCATCGGTTATTCAGTAGAACAGCTAAGTCGAGACCTTTGCATGGAAAGAACAGGACTTTATCGCAAACTAGTAAATTTATTAGATCAGTCTCCCAGCCTTTTCATCCGTAACATCCGTTTACAACGAGCTGCGCAACTACTTACTGAAAACGAACTCAGTATTGCAGAAATAGCAGAACGCACAGGCTTCAGCAGTTCCAGCTATCTAAGTAAGTGCTTCCAAGAAATGTATGGATGCCGCCCCTCCGAATACGCCAGAAAAACAAAGAAATCAACCTGATTATTATTGGATTCAACCTCATTGTTGCCTATTTAAAGCTTTTCGCCTTACCTTTGTAACAGTACAAAACACTAAAATACTATGAATATGAATTTTATTAAAAAAATGACTCTAACTCTAATTGGAGCAACTATCATTGCAACAAATGGCATCGCACAGAGTGTACAACACACCACACAAGGAATAACGTATACTACACAAGAAATAGATGTCAAAGTAGAATTTTACTCTCCCACCATTGTCCGTATTTATAAAACCCCCATTAAGAAACCTTATAAAAAAGAAAGTCTGGTCATTATCAAAACACCGGAAACCACCTCTGTAACTTTCGGTGAGAAAGGGAAAAATGTAACACTCAGCAGCAATGTTATACAAGTAGAAGTAAATCCTGAAACCGGAGGTATCCGTTTTTCCGACAAAGAAGGAAAATTATTACTGACTGATAAAGATTATGGTACCCAATTCACCCCCTTCGATGACGCCGGCGTTCCATCATATAATGTTCGTCAAGCTTTCTTACTGGACAAAGATGAAGTGATTTACGGACTAGGACAGCAACAAACAGGAAAAGTGAACCAACGGAATCAGAAACTATTTCTCCGTAACCAAAACATGAGCATTTGCATTCCGTTTATTCATTCAATAAAAGGATATGCCCTTTATTGGGACAATTACTCCCCCACCACTTTTGTAGACAATCCACAAGAAATGTCTTTTGACTCGGAAGTAGGTGATTGTGCAGATTATTATTTCATTTACGGCGGCAATGCAGATAAAGTAATAGCCAATGTACGCGAACTGACTGGACAGGCTCCTCTCTATCCGCTTTGGGCACTAGGATTCTGGCAATGTCGCGAACGTTATAAAAGCCCGGATGAATTATGCGAAGTTGTAGATAAGTACCGTAAACTGAAAGTCCCTCTGGATGGCATTATACAGGATTGGCAATATTGGGGATGCGACTCTAACTGGAATGCCATGAAGTTCCAAAATCCCCGTTACATCAACAAAATGGGCGATAAAGAATATATGAAATATCTTCCAAACGGAGAAGATAAAAGCGCACGTTACGGTACTCCAAGAATCAAAACTCCCAAAGAAATGATTGACTATGTGCACAAACAAAATGCACATATCATGATCTCCGTATGGGCTTCTTTCGGCCCTTGGACTGAAATGTATCAAAAAATGGACAGTCTGAAAGCACTTCTTCAATTTGATACTTGGCCCAACAATGCCGGAGTCAGGCCATACGACCCTTATAATCCTGTTGCACGTGATCTCTATTGGTCAGAGATGAAAAAGAACATATTCGATCTGGGCATGGACGGTTGGTGGCTGGACTCTACTGAACCCGATCACATGAATCTGAAGGACCAGGATTTTAATACTCTCACCTATTTGGGAACTTTCCGCAGAGTACATAATGCTTTCCCGTTAATGTCCAATAAAGGAGTATATGAACATCAACGAGCTACTACTTCGGACAAACGAGTATTCCTACTCACTCGTTCTTCTTTCCTAGGACAGCAACGCTATGCTTCTCATTCGTGGAGCGGAGATGTAGTTTCTACCTGGGAAGTCATGCGCAAACAATTAGCAGCCGGATTGAATTACTCATTATGTGGCATTCCCTATTGGAATACAGATTTGGGAGGATTCTTTGCCTGGAAATACAATAATAATGTAAACAACATAGCTTATCACGAGTTACATGTCCGCTGGTATCAATGGGGAGTGTTTCAACCCATTATGCGCTCACACAATTCTAGTCCGGTAGCAGTCGAAATATACCAATTCGGCCAAAAAGGCGACTGGGCCTATGATGCGTTAGAAAAATATACTCACCTGCGTTATCGTCTGCTACCTTATCTTTATAGCACTTCCTGGGAGGTAACCAGCAAAGCAGGCAGCTTTATCCGCCCATTAATGATGGATTTCCCGAAAGATCCCAAAGTACTTGATATGGATACCGAATATATGTTCGGACATAATTTCCTAGTACGTCCCGTTACAGACTCGCTTTATACATGGCAAGACAAAAATCAGAACGGTTACTTAAAAGATTTAAAAAAGATTGGAAATACAGAGGTATATTTACCTAAAGGAGCAAACTGGACAGACTTTTGGACCGGGCAAACTTTGGAAGGCGGGCAAACGATCCAACGGGAAGTACCCATTGATATTATGCCTATTTATGTACGTGCGGGATCTATCCTTCCTTGGGGACCAGCAGTGCAATACTCTACAGAAAAGAAGTGGGATAATCTGACGATTCGCATCTATCCGGGTGCTGATGCGGAATTTACCCTTTATGAAGATGAATTTGATAATTATAATTATGAAAAAGGTGCTTACACAACCATCCTGATGAAATGGGATGACAAAGAGCGCACACTGACTATTAACGAGCGAAAAGGCAACTACAAAGGTATGCTGAAAAACCGCAAATTCAACATCATACTTGTTGAACCGGGGAAAGGATGTGGAGATAAGGATAGCCCCACCTTTGACCAATCTATTTCCTATAAAGGGAAACAAGTCAATGTGAAATTATAAATACATTCCCCGTTGGTAAAGCTTCTTAAGTTTCATAACACAATCTGAAAAAAATCAATTTTACCAACGGGACTTTATATATGACGGAAATAAATTCAAGAGATCAATAGAATTTATATCACTACTTGATATATTTATTGCAGATACTTTTTATCACTGATTAGAGAAAGCCATAAGATGGATGCAGATGTTATAACCTTTTTTCATTGATCTCAACATAAACAATATCGTACTCGGAAGATATGGCAGCATACAAATCAACTGCCACTACCCTAGAATTCTTTATTCATCGATATTACATGAATAAATACCCAGGCAGTGGCAGTAGAAATAAAATCTAAAAGAAACACTCCCGCTTCTTACAGTTTCACTTTCTTTTTAGTACCTTTCGACTCATTGTGCAAACGATCCAACGCTGTCACCACATACTGGTACTTCGTTTTTCCATCGTTATAAGGTAATGGATAAAAATGATCACGGGTAATGGCTACAATATGGGAAGCATCATCCAAATTGACTTTTTCTTTTTTATCAAAGCGATAAACCACATACTGTACAGCTTTGTCCATCTCGTCCTTTGCCTTCGGAGCTGTCCAGAAGAGTACTGGACCTTCATACGTCCATACCATCTTTACCTTCTTTACTTTACCTGGAGCCTTATCGTCCATAAAAGGAGATTCAGGAATCAAAGCCGGATAACGATGATACTCCTTCTCCAACATAGTGCGGTAATTACCGGCGTTATCCACCACTGCTGCAGCATACCATTGACAACTTCCCTGCACGGTAGGAAGCGACCGTTGCAACTTCATTTTGGCAGGCATCTGGTTTTGTAATGGATTACGGGCATCCGCCTTGTTCACCGTACGCATCACATCCTGACCGATAAATAACGGACGCGAAGCGGCATGTTTTGCCCACCAATGTATCAAGTTGTCATAATCGGCAGCAGGATGACCTATTTCCCAATAAATCTGTGGAATATTATAATCAATCCATCCTTCACGCGCCCAAAGCAACACATCGGCATACAGGTCATCATAATTCTGCAAACCATTGGTATCACTGCCCAACGGATCACTCTTCTGATTACGGTAAATACCAAACGGAGAAACACCGAACTTAACCCACGGCTTCAATTCGCGCACTGTCTCATGAATTTTCTTTATCAACACATTGACATTACTGCGACGCCAATCCGCTTTATTAGAAAATCCACCGCCATAACGGGCAAAGCTGGCATCATCCGGGAAGTCTACTCCCTGTTTAGGATAAGGATAGAAATAATCATCCATATGAATAGCATCAACATCGTAGCGGGAAACAATATCCGTAATCACCATACAGATGTGGCGACGGCTTTCCGGCAATGCAGGGTCGAAATAGACTTGGTCACCGTAAGTAACAAACCATTCGGGATGGATATTATAAACATGGCCCGGCGCCAATTCATTCTTCAGTGAAGTCTTCACACGATAAGGATTAATCCAGGCATGAAACTCCATACCACGCTTGTGGCACTCTTCAATCATAAATTCCATGGGATCCCAATAAGGATTGGGTGCTTGTCCCTGTACACCGGTCAGAAAGCGGCTCCACGGTTCCAGTTGCGAAGCATAGAGAGCATCGGCTTCGGGACGTACCTGAAAGATAATGGCATTAATGCCTGCCTCTTGCAGGGAGTTCAACTGACTGATCAGGGTCTGTTTCAACTTCTCAGTGGGAATTCCGCGGAATTGTCCGTTAACAGCTTGTATCCAGGCTGCACGAAATTCACGTTTGGGGTATCTTTCGGGTTGGAATTGCGCTGCCACTGTCAGAGAAAAGAGCAGGGCACATACGCACAAAAGGGTTCTTACTTTCATTCTTTATAAAATCTGATTAGGGTTTATTCAATTCATTGGCCATTCAACAACTACACGGACGCCACTATTGTACGAAGTATCCAGGTAAATCTTTCCATCTACAATATCCATCACCTGACGGGCAATGGAAAGTCCCAGACCTGTACCGGGAGTAAAGCTATCTACTTTAAAGAAACGCTCGAAAACAGTTTCCTGATATTGCGGCTCAATGCCGATACCAGTATCTTCTATTATGAAACGTATGATATTATTCTCCTTATCTTCCTCGCATTGCAGACGGATCACACCCTTTTCGGTAAATTTCCCGGCATTATCCAACAAAAGGGTAAGCACACGTTTCATCCAGGCCCGTACCATCTGTATCACCGGGGCATCTGGAGAGGGAACCCATTGCAGTTCCACACCTTCTTTCTGCTTCCCACCCAACTCATCTATACATTCAAGACAGCAGGCATTCACATCCACCGCTTCTTTGGGCATATCCGCAGTCTGTGAGTCCATATCGGCAATATCTATAATATTATCAATCAGTTCTAACAAATAAGCACTGTTCTTCTCTACCTGACTGGAATATTCACGGGCATCTTCCACATCCAAGCCTTCTTCGGCAAGCAATGCAGAAAAACCTACTACAGAATTGAGCGGTGTACGCAACTCATGCGTGACGTGCTGGATGAACGAACTCTTAATGCGTCCCATCTTCTGCAATTCCTTACGAGCAACATCCAGTTTCCGGTTCATGGAAAGAGTACGAATATAAAGGTAAGTAACCAATATCAATAGCAGTAATATCACACAACCCGCCCCAAACACAAAAGCCAGACGCTCACGGCTCATTTTCTCACTCAGTTCCAGCTTCTCCATCTTCAGACGGTCAACCTCAAACTGAGCGGTATATTTGTTCAGCTGTTCATCCATCTCTGCCGTACGCACGGAATCATTCAACTGAGAATACTCTGCAAAAGCACGACATGCCTCCTTGTAATGTCCGGTCTGTTCCAGCATAATGGCTTTTTGCCGGTAGTTTCCCGGATAATAATTGCCTATCGAACGCTGGTAATCAATCAGAGAATCCATATAAGCCACGGCATTGCCTATGTCACCCAAGATCTGACTACACATAATTTTATAGCCGAACCAGCCCTCCTGTGAAATAGACTCTTTATTTTTAAGATAATAAGCATTTGCTTCACGAATATAAGGTGCTGCCGCTTTCTCTCCTTTTATCCCCAAAACAGCAATAACCCGGAACTGATAATAGCGCATATACAAGGCTTCTCCTATTACAACATCCTTCCCCTCTACTGTCTTCCCCAACTGTCCCAACCGGTCCAGATAAGGCACAGCGTCACTATATGACTGACGTGCCAGATAAGTTTGAATGATATTGAGGGAAACGACATAAGCATCACGGTAATATTTGCCTTCTTCAAAGTGCTTCAATGCACTGTCATAATATTCAAGACATAGCTTTATATTCTGACCGAACACACGGTGATTATAACCTATACACATTTCACCGGATGCCATGCCGTATTTATCTTTCCGTTTCTCAGCGTCTTTGCAGAGTAAATCCGTCTCCTTCATCACCTCTTCTTGCAACCCCTTCTCGGTCATTCGCTGGATGTACTGCCTCCATGCCTGATAGCGATCGGTATTACGGTGGCAACGATCTGCCCAGTCCATATATTCATAAGTCACCAGGCGCAAACTGTCCGTATCTCCTAATTCATAATAATGACTGGCAAGAATAGCATAAGCGTCACTGATATTAGCCGTATCCTTCCGCTCTTTTGCCAATTCAAGGAAGTGCATACCCAAAGGTAGAAAATTCGGTTTACCATTCGCTTTCCGTACACTGTCGGCAAGCGATTTCAGATCAATTGTATCTTGTCCCATAACTGTCCCGAAACAAGAAAACAAGCATACCAACATGGCACACAGGCATATCCGAGGGTATTGCATAAGGATGATTGGTTTTTAAAATGCGCATAAAAATAGTGCTTTTCTCGCTTGTATGTCAGCAACTATTTAAAAGTATAACAAATCTTAACCTGCCAATCATTATACATATTTGAATTGCAGTGATTATCTTTGCAACTTAAATTCACTTTAGTGACTCAGATTATGACCAAAAACAACTCCATACTCATCAAAGGCGCACGCGTCAACAACCTGAAAAATATAGACGTAGAAATACCCCGAAACAAACTTGTTGTCATCACCGGGTTGTCCGGTTCGGGTAAATCCTCCCTGGCATTCGACACACTTTATGCTGAGGGACAACGTCGTTA
>OMDF01001097.1_pt1 | contig 14069 bp, 9 predicted proteins | sample 1673631 | NCBI WGS metagenome assembly OMDF01 (sample SAMEA103958117, study PRJEB25191) | human gut metagenome | biome: human-associated habitat [ENVO:00009003]; feature: intestine environment [ENVO:2100002]; material: feces | place: Germany | collected 2013/2015 | reverse complement strand
CTGTTCCGCCAAAGAGTCATGCAGATTTTAAAGGAGAAGGTTGTTTCCTTTATATTTCTGATGTAATTAAGAAATATACCAATCTTCCGGTTTCCTGTGCTGGTAAGTTTTCAGATCCCAAAAAGAATCAGGAGTGTATAGAAAGCGGACGCCTGGATTATATTGGAATGTCGAGGCAGTTAGTAGCTGATCCAGAATGGGTCAATAAGGTAGCAGATGGAAAAGAAGATGATATAACACGGTGTATTTTCTGTAACCGTGGTTGTTTAGGTAGTTTGCTTTCACGGGAAAAGTTCCATTGTGTTCTTTGGAAATAAAGAGGCTTTATAGATGAGTTTTCATTTATGAAATATTGGGAATATATCTGTGAATGTAAGATGATTAGTTGTTATTTTTGATGTTTTGCATCGAAAGAAGAAAATATATTTGTCTAAGATTGATGCAAAAGGAAGATAATCGGACAGGGGTGTTTTTCTATGCCAAAAGGAGTACCAAACAAACGATATACGCCGGAGTTCAAGAGAATGGTTGTAGAAACCATGAAAAAAGAACATCTGAGTATCTATGCAGCGATGCAGGAATTTGGAATTAACGACCATAAAATTATAGAGCGCTGGGAACGCATTTATTTGGAAGAAGGGCCGGAAGGGTTAGCCATCGAACGGCGTGGCCGCAGCAGTAAGGGTCGTCCGCCAAAGCAGCTGCCGAAGGAGGTAACGGAAGATCTGCTGGCAGAAGTCCAGCGGTTGCGTGCGGAGAATGACTACCTAAAAAACTTGCAAGCCTTGGTTTTGGAAGACGAGCGACGCCAGCGCAAAAAACGCAGGTAGTTCAAAAGCTGAGGCAAAGACATGCGCTGGAACTTCTTCTTTCAATCGCTCAACTGCCCCGAGCTACTTTCTACTACCATCTGAAGCGGATGAACTGCACAGACAAATATGAAGCGACCAAGGCGGAGATCACAGCCATATACCACGAAAACAAAGGAAGGTATGGTTATCGCCGCATTACAGCTGAACTTCACAACCGCAATTTTCCCCTGAACCACAAGACTGTCCAGCGGCTCATGAAGGAGCTGGGTCTGGTTTGTCAGGTCAGGATGAAGAAGTATCATTCCTACAAGGGTGAAGTTGGCAAAACAGCGCCAAATCTGCTGAATCGGGATTTCCATGCCGAAAAGCCTAACCAGAAATGGGTCACAGATGTGACAGAATTCAGTCTGTTCGGAGAGAAACTGTATCTCTCGCCCATTCTTGACCTGTGCAGCAGCGATCTGGTCAGCTATACGATCTCAGACCGGCCTGTTCTGAGCATGGTAACATCTATGTTGGACAAGGCTTTCGAGCAGATTCCAGACAACACCAATCTTATTCTCCATTCCGATCAGGGTTGGCAATACCAACACAGGCAGTATCAGCAGATGCTCCGGAGAAAAGGCATTCGGCAGAGCATGAGCCGAAAAGGAAACTGTCTGGACAATGCCGTGATGGAAAATTTCTTCGGCCTGCTTAAAAGTGAATTGCTCTATCTGCAAGAGTTTTATTCTATGGAACACTTCAAACAGGAACTCATTGAATATTTAGATTACTACAACAACCGCCGTATCAAGGCAAAGCTTAAGGGCTTGCCGCCTGCAATTCACAGACAACAAGCCCTTTCGGCTGCTTGAACAATTTTTACTTCAAAATATGGCCCTGACTTTTTGGGATCACCTCAAAACCGCGGATGTCCTGCTATTTATTTGGTGAAAAAACCATGTAGCTGATTGCTTTATAGAATAGACTCGTCAGGATTTGAAGCTTTTGGATCGGATGCCAGCACGCCGCGGTAAAGCACTTCGGAAGAAACGTAACTGACTTCGGGCGCCGCTTTCGGGTGCTCTATCACAAAAAGAATCTTGGCGGCCAAGCGAGAACCGATGGTTTTCGGCTTTACATCGACTGTTGTAATACGGTCGGCAACGTTCAAATATTCGCTGTTGTTGTCAAAGCCCGTCAGTACGATACGTCCTTCAGGGTCTATCCCTTTTTCTTCAAGATAACGCTGGATGAAATGAGCAATATAGTCGCTGGCACAGACGATACCGTCCGGCATGGTTGGCAAAAAGTCCAGAAAGTGACTGATTTCCTCATAATGGGTACGAAGACCCAATGACCCGGTAAGGTAAAGACTGGGGTTTGGAATGATCCCATGCTCATGCAGCGCATCCAGAAATCCCTCGTAGCGTTCTTTGTTTGTCTGGGCATATTCTACATCGCCTATGAAACTGAGCTTTCGGCATCCATGACGGAGCAGATTGCTTGTAATCTGCCGGATAAGGTCGCGACCCTCAATAATGAGCAGATCCCCATGTAACTGGTTATAGGGGACAGAAGGAACCGTGTCCAGAAAAACCTTTGGTATAGGTAAAGAGGATAACAGCCGCAGCAAGGGCGCAGAGTACGTGTTCAGTACAATGACACCATCTACTGTACCGTTTGTCAAAGGCTCCGGCAACACATAGCCCGCTTTGTAATTTGTGGGAAGATATGTGTACATGAGGTTGACATTATGCTCGGAAAGATCTTTGGCAATCTGATGGATAATCTGCATCCAGAAAAGAGAGGACTCCGGTCGGCACACGGCTACCGCTACGGTGCGTGTGTGGGGAGGCAGTTGAGCAGAGATGGTTGCAGTGGAATCCTGAGATGGAGTGTGGAAATAGCCCATCTCGGTGGCTTTTTGATGAATCTGGGCACGCATAGAATCCGAAACGCCGGGACGGTTGCTTAGCGCTTTCCATACGGTGATTCTGGAAACAGAAAGAGCATCAGCAATATCCTGCATGGTTGGTTTGCTCATGAAAGAAAGCCTCCGTTTTTTGAGTTTATAGTAAGTATAGCACAATCATAAGAGAAAAGCAACACGAAAAGTTAACTTTTGCTAATGTTTGATGTTGAAAATGTTGGCTATCTTGCACAAAAAAACAATGCGAAAACCGTTGATATGCACGAATACAATGAAACGGTGCGCGATTTGTGCAAAATGACGATTGACAGGTACAAAAGTAAATGTTAATATTTGACTAACAAATGGCAACGAATGCTGACTATGGAGTTAACGCTTAGTTAGCACGAAATGCTGGCGGCTGTTAACACTTGGCTCGCCAAAAGAAAGGGGTACATTCTATGAAAAAGGATAAGCCGGCAGTTTCAACTTCAACGAAGCCACGCCGCAAACGTTGGACGCGTGATGACACGGAGCTGACACTGCTGGGGCTTCCGGCAGCCATCTGGTATGCGGTCTTTTGCTACCTGCCTATGTTCGGTCTGATTATTGCGTTCAAGAATTTCAAGATCACTCCGGGAAGGGGTTTCCTTTACAGCTTATTTCACAGTGACTGGGCAGGATTTGATAACTTCAAATTCTTTCTTACCAGCAACACCTTTACCATGCTGCTGCGCAATACGCTGTTATATAACATCTTATTTATCGTATTGAACATTGTAATTCCGGTTACATTGGCTGTGCTGATTAACCAGATTTACAGCCGAATCGCTTCTAAAGCATACCAGACCATGATGTTCTTCCCGTACTTCCTTTCGTGGGTTGTTGTCAGCTACTTTGTCTACGCCTTCCTGAACCCCGACAAGGGCTTGATGAACACTATCATACAGTTTTTCGGCGGCGATAAAATCATGTGGTATTCTCAGCCAAAATGGTGGCCGCTGATTTTGACTTTCATGCAGGTCTGGAAATCCATGGGCTATAATATGGTTGTCTACCTTGCAAGTATTACCGGCATTGACAGTACGCTGTACGAGGCGGCAACGCTGGACGGCGCGACCAAGTGGCAGCAGACCAAATATGTTACACTGCCGGCACTGAAACCCATCATCGTTATGATGTTCATTCTGAATGTCGGCCACATCTTCTATTCCGATTTCGGCTTGTTCTATCAGGTTACGCAGGGTGTTCCCAACTCACTGTACAACGTTGCCAGCACATTTGACACCTATGTCTACCAGGCTTTGCAGAGCAATGTGACAATCGGCAGAACTGCTGCCGCAGGTTTGTTCCAGGCTGCATGCTGCTGCGCGACCGTTCTGGTTGCCAACTTCATCGTTTCCAAGATTGATGAAGAAAGCGCGATTATTTGATGAAGGGAGAACACACAAATGACTCTGGCAGAAAAGCATAAGATAAAGGCCGAAGAAAAAAAGCTGGAAAAAGAGGAAGCTCGTGCGGCGTTCCGCTTAAACCAGATTAAGCCGACAACGAATGCCTGCTTTAACATTCTGTTTGTACTGCTTTCCTTCGTCTGTCTGTTTCCGGTGTTCTACGTCTTTATGATTTCCGTTTCCTCCACGGATTCTATCACAAAGTACGGGTACAGGCTTTTCCCGGATACATATTCCACGGCGGCGTACACGTTCCTTTGGAATGAACGCGGAACGATTTTTAATTCACTCATAATTTCCGTGGTGGTCACGGTTATGGGTACGGTGCTGGGTGTGCTGCTGACCACAATGATTGGCTATGTGCTTTCCCGCCCGAACTATAAACTCAAAGGCTTCTTCACTTGGATGGTGTTCATCCCGATGATTTTCAATGGCGGCATGGTTGCAAACTATGTGGTTGTTGCCAATATGCTGCATTTGAACAACACCATCTGGTGTCTGATTCTGCCGCTGGCGATGAGCAGCTTCAATGTTATTATCTGCAAGACCTTCTTCCGAACAACGGTACCGGATTCCATCATTGAGTCGGCAAAGATTGACGGCGCATCCCAGATGAAAATTTTCTGGCGTATCGTGGTGCCCATCTCCAAGCCTGTTTTTGCCACAATTGCGCTGTTTTTGACCTTCGGCTACTGGAATGACTGGTTCCAGTCCGCCCTGTATATTTCGGATTCCAAGCTGGTATCCTTGCAGGCACTGCTGAACAACATGATGAAGAACCTGGAGTACATCGCCAATAACCCCAGCGCAGGTCTGAGTCTGCAGCAGTACCGTAACTCGATGCCGTCCGAATCCGTTCGTATGGCAATCGCAATCATTATCGTCATTCCCATTGCGTGCGCGTATCCGTTCTTCCAGAAGTACTTTATTTCCGGTCTGACGGTTGGTGCGGTTAAGGGCTAAGAGAAAGACTCTGAAAAAGAAAAACACTGTATAAGAACATCGATGCTAACAAATAAACCCATTCAATTTTCCCACCACATTTGGTTCTGTTCCCCTATAAGGGGAATGAAGATACACAACTTTACACAAGCAAAGGAGAAAAACAGATGAAAAAGTTCAACAAAGTGCTTGCGCTGGGCATGGCCGGTTCCATGGCCCTCAGCATGGCAGCCTGCGGCGGCAGTTCCTCTTCTGCCTCCACCGGCACCGATGGCAGCAGCACCTCTACGGCTGCTCCTACGGCTGCTCCCTCCAAGGACGTCGTCACCCTGAAATGGGTGGCCGTTGGTTCTGGCATGCCTTCTAACTACGATGCATGGCTGGCACAGATTAACCCGTATCTGGAAGATAAGATCGGCGTCAACATCGACATGGAGGTTATCTCCTGGGGCGACTGGGACACCCGCCGCAATGTTATTGTGAACACCAGCGGTGAATACGACATCCTGTTCACCAACGTCAACACCTATAACAACGACGTCAATACCGGTGCTTTCCTGGATATCACCGATATGGTCAAGGAAGCGGCTCCTGAACTGTACGCTTCCGTTCCGGAAGATTATTGGAAAGCCTGCGAAGTGGGCGGACGTGTTTATGGTGTGCCTACCTACAAGGATTCTTCTCAGAGCGAGTACGTTGTCTGGGATAAGGCAAAGATCGAGGCTGCCGGCTATGACTATACCAAGGAGTTGGGCATCACCGACCTGGATGAACTGACTGCGCCCCTGAAGGCTATCAAGGACACTGACGGCGAGGCTTCCTTCCCTCTGAACAAAAACGGCGGCGGCTACCAGTCCTATATGTATGACCAGCTTGGCGCCGGTCTGTATCCCCTGGGTGTGCGCTATGATGACAGCGAGGGTAAGGTTGTTGCTACTGTTGAGCAGGATGACGTCAAGCAGATTCTGAAAACCTTCCATGAGTGGTACAACGAAGGTATCATCAACTCTGACGCTGCAACCCGTCCCGAAGATGCAAACTACAAGGCTTGCTCCATTGCACAGGGCTGGTCCGGTGCGGCAATCACTTCCTGGGGTCCGCAGCTCGGCGTTGAGTGCGTTGCCCAGAAGTGGGGTCCGACCATCGTTTCCAATGAAACTGTCCGCGGCTCTCTGAACTGCATCTCCGCTAACTGCGCCAACCCCGAAAAAGCACTGCAATTCCTGCAGCTGGTAAACACCGACACCTACGTCCGTGACCTGTTCTACTACGGCGTTCAGGGCGACAACTGGGATTACACCGATGACAGCAAAACCTTCGTCCATAAGAACAACGCGGATTGGTCTATGGCAGGTTACACCCAGGGCAGCTTCTTCGCTATCACCCCGACCGACGATTTCGATTTCAACCAGTTCGACGAAGTTAAAGAGCTGAACGAAAAGGCTGAGCCTTCTGTCCTGCTTGGTTTCACTCTCGACACCACCCCCATCGCTGATGAACTGGCAAACTGCATCCAGATTGCAGAGCGTTACAAGGGCGAGCTGCTGACCGGTACGGCTGATCCCGAAGTTATGGTTCCCCAGATGATGCAAGAACTGCGCGCTGCCGGCTTTGACAAGATCGTTGCTGAGGCACAGAGCCAGGTTGACGCTTTCATGGCTACCAATAAGTAATCTTTAAAAATCCAAATACTATCCCTGCAGGCAGGGAAACCTTCGGGAGCGGGACGCTGAGTTCCCGCTCCCGATTTATTTTAAGTACACAAGGAGAATCAAGTATGGCTAAAATCATCGGCAGCGCACTGCCCAATATTCCGTGGCAGGAACCGCCTGCAAACACCCGCACCCCTTTCTGGCGCTATGATGCAAACCCCATCATCGGTCGTGACGGCAACGCCCGTTCCAACAGCGTGTTCAACAGCGCCGTTGTACCTTTCAAGGATGGCTTTGCCGGCGTATTCCGCTGCGACAGCCTGTCCATCAGCATGGATATTTTCGCAGGCTTCAGCAAGGACGGTCTGCACTGGGATATTGAGGATACCCCGATTCATCTGGTAGGGGACGACCCGGAGGTCACAACCCGTGAATACCGCTATGACCCCCGTGTATGCTATATGGACGGCAAATACTATGTGACCTGGTGCAACGGCTACCACGGACCCACCATCGGCATTGCGTGGACGGATGACTTCAAGACATTCCACCAGCTGGAAAATGCCTTCCTGCCGTACAACCGTAACGGTGTCCTTTTCCCGCGCAAGATTCAGGGGCGCTACATGATGATGAGCCGCCCGAGCGATACCGGGCATACCCCCTTCGGCGATATTTTTGTCAGCCAGAGCGAGGATATGGTATACTGGGGACGCCACCGCTTTATGATGGGTGCTGTAAAAGGCGATGAATCTGCATGGCAGAGCATGAAAATTGGCCCCGGCCCCATCCCCATTGAAACCGATGAGGGCTGGCTGCTGATTTACCATGGTGTTATCAACACCTGCAACGGCTATGTATACCGCATTGGTGCTGCTCTGCTGGATATTGACGAGCCGTGGAAGGTAAAATACCGCGGCAAGGATTACCTGCTGGCTCCTCATGAGCTGTATGAGTGTGTAGGCGACGTGCCGAACGTGACCTTCCCCTGCGCCACCTTGACGGATGCCGCGACCGGTCGTATTGCGATGTACTACGGCTGTGCCGATACCGTGACCGGTCTGGCGTTCACCACGGTGGATCGTGTATTGGACTATATCAAGAAGAACTCTTTCTGATGTTAAAGGGGCAAAGAGATGCCACAGGATAACATTTTGCTGATACCACGATTTCGGTGTAGATACGTTCCACTAACGCAAACAAAAATGCAAAAAACAGCCAGCTTTGAATTGCTGGAAGCCTCGTTATGAGGGAAAGGAAAGACCTATGCGCACCATTGATTTTCTTGACAAGCGCGTCACAGGTATCTGCAATGAGCTGAAAAAGCTTTCTGTAAAACAGAAGTTTGAAACGAGCGACTGGCTCATAAAGCCGGGCAACTTCCTGCGCCCGGAAGATGCCGATGCAGACCCTGCACCGTTTGAACCCTTTGACAGCCGCACCATGCATTGGTACGGACCGGACAAGCATTACTGGTTCCGCGCGGATGTGGCTGTGCCGCAGGAAATGGACGGAAAACCGCTGTGGATGCACGTCTGCACCCAGATTGATGAGTGGGACGATGCCAAAAACCCGCAGTTCCTGCTGTTTGTGGACGGCAAGGTGACACAGGGCGTGGATATGAACCACCGCGACATCCTGCTGGACCGCTGCGCCAAGGGCGGTCAAAAGTACCGTCTGGAATTGCAGTCCTACACCGGAATCCTGCATACCGAATTCAACCTGATTGTAGACCTGCGGGAAATCGACCCCGAAATTGAGGGTCTTTACTACGATATGGTTGTGCCGCTGGAGGCTTTTCCCCGGTTGGAAGAGGACGGCAAAGCCCGCCGCGATCTGGAAAACGTGCTGAACGAGGCTGTCAATCTGATTGATTTGCGCACACCTTATAACGAGAGTTTCTATCAGAGCATTGCTGCTGCCCGTCAGTATCTGGCAAAAGCGCTTTATACCGACCTTGCCGGTCATGAGGAAGTCATTGCAAGCTGCATTGGTCACACGCACATTGACGTGGCGTGGTGGTGGACTGTGGCACAGACCCGGGAAAAGGTCTGCCGCAGCTTTGCAACTGTGCTGAAACTGATGGATGAATACCCTGATTATAAATTTATGTCCAGCCAGCCGCAGCTGTATTACTTCCTGAAGCAGCGCTACCCCGAACTGTATGAGCAGATCAAACAGCGCGTGGCAGAGGGACGCTGGGAACCGGAAGGCGGCATGTGGGTTGAGGCGGACTGCAACCTGACCAGCGGAGAAAGTCTGGTGCGCCAGTTCCTGTACGGCAAGCGTTTCTTCAAGGAAGAGTTCGGTGTGGACAACCGCATCCTCTGGCTGCCGGACGTATTCGGCTATTCGGGCGCACTGCCGCAGATTATGGCAAAGTGCGGTATTGATTATTTCATGACCACAAAACTGGCATGGAACCAGTTCAACAAAATGCCTTACGACACCTTCAAGTGGCGGGGCATTGACGGCACCGAAATCCTGACCCACCTTGTCACAACGCTGGGGGTCGGTCAGAGCGAGAATGACTTCTTCACGACTTACAACGGCATCCTGCATCCCGATGCGCTGATCGGCGGCTGGCACCGCTACCAGCAGAAGGACATCAACAATGATATCCTGATTTCCTACGGTTACGGTGACGGCGGCGGCGGTCCGACCCGCGCCATGCTGGAAACCTCCACCCGTATGGAAAAGGGCATCGAGGGACTGCCCAAAGTGCGTCAGGCATTTGCACGCACCTACTTTGATGAGCTGGCTGAGCGTGTGAAGGACAACCGCCGCCTGCCCACATGGGAAGGTGAACTCTACTTTGAGTATCACCGCGGCACATACACCTCCATGGCGCGCAACAAGCGTTCCAACCGTAAGATTGAGCTGCACATGATGGACTTGGAACTGCTCAGCCTGCTGGCACAAGCCAAGGTCGCATACCCAGAGGCAGAAATCGACAAGCTGTGGCATGGAATCCTCATCAATCAGTTCCATGATATTCTGCCCGGTTCCTCCATCCACGAAGTATACGAAGTCACCAAAAAAGAGTATGCCGAGATGGAAGCCGAAATCACGGCACTGCGCGAGGAGCGCCTGGATGCACTGACCCCCGCCGGGGAAGGCGTTACCGTGTACAACACTACCGGCTTTGTCCGCAGCGATGTGGTTGAACTGGGTGATTGCAAGGCAGAGGCTTTGCAGGACGAAGCCGGCAATATCTATCCCGTACAAAAAACAGCCGATGGTGCCGTGGCGTTCCTGAACAACCTGCCTGCCAAGGGCAGCAAAACGTTTGCGGTCGTACCGGCACAGGTTTCGGCTGCGCCTTTTGAAATTGCGACCGATGGACATAAGATTGACACCCCGTTCTATACTGTCACCTTTGATGAACACGGTCAGATGACCGGCATCTTTGACAAAGAGAACCGCCGCGAAGTGCTCAAGCCCGGTCAGGCAGGCAACCTCTTCCGCGTATATGAGGATAAGCCCATCTATTATGACAACTGGGATATCGATATTTTCTATACCGAAAAGTTCTGGGATGTCACCGACCTGCAGGACTTCACATGGACGGAGAACGGTCCCGTGCGCGCCACACTGCACATCGAACGCAATTACAGCAACTCCACCCTGGTGCAGGATATCCATTTCTATGCAAAGCAGCGCCGGATTGAGTTTGTTACAACCGTGGACTGGCACGAACACCAGAGCCTGCTGAAGGTTCACTTCCCGGTAAATGTCCATACTGACGAAGCTACGTTTGAAATCCAGTACGGCAACCTGACCCGCAAGACGCACGCCAACACCAGCTGGGATCGCGCACGCTTTGAAAGCTGCGGTCAGAAGTGGATGGACCTGAGCGAAGGACATTACGGCGTCAGTATGCTGAACGACTGCAAGTACGGTCATTCCGTCAAGGATTCTGTGATTGGGCTGACCCTGATTAAGTCCGGCATTGAGCCGAATCCTACCACGGATCAGGAAGTTCACCATTTCACATACGCCATTTATCCGCACGCCGAAAAATGGCAGGCAGCCGGCACGGTGCCGCAGGCGTTCTTCCTGAACCAGCCCGCGTTGGCTGTGCAGGGCGGAAAGCCGGGCGAAAGCTTCAGCCTTGCCGGACTGGATGCACCCAATGTGGTGCTGGAAACCATCAAACGCGCCGAGGATGGCGATGGTGCCATTGTGCGTATGTATGAGTGCGAGAACAGCCTGACAAATGTCACCCTGGACTGGAACCTTCCCTTCCATGCGGCAGAAAGCTGCAACTGTCTGGAACAGCCCGACGGCGAGCCGGTTGAAGTCAAAGACGGCAAGATTACCTTTACGGTAAAGCCGTATGAAATCAAGACAATTCGTATCCGTTAAATAACAAAGTCCGAACATTCTGCACGGGCGGTTGGCAATGCGCCCGCCGCCCGTGCCTTTTTTTGGAGGAAATGATGATGGAGTTTATTCCGAATCCACATAAGATCGAACACCCTGCAGGGGTTCATATGCTGGACAATCAGAGCCGAATCACCCTGTGGCAGACCGAACCCGCCGCGTTGCTTTATGCACAGATGCTGCAGGGCTGCCTGCGGGAGTACGCCGGGCTGGAAGTGCCGTTCACCCGCGGTAAGCCCCGGGCAGGTGACGCCGTACTTACGGTGGATACCGCCCTGCCGCAAAACCGTTACACGCTGAGCATTATGCCGGAATGCATCACGCTGAAAGCCGGCAGCGATGAAGCACTCTGCAACGGTGTGCAGACACTGTGCCAGTATATTGAACAGCACGGAGCCGTACTGCCCGCACTGGAAATTGAGGACTGGCCCGATCTTGCCAACAGAGGCTATTATCAGGACTGCTCCCGCGGACGTGTCCCGAAGCTGGACTACCTGAAACAGGTGGCAGATATTCTCTGCCGCTACAAGATCAACCAATGGCAGCTTTATATTGAGCACACCTATCTTTTCCGTGACCTGAGCGAAGCATGGCGTGAGGATACGCCGCTGACCGCGCAGGAGATCATGGAGCTGGATGATTACTGCGCAGTCCGGCACATTGAACTCGTTCCTTCCTTGTCTACCTTCGGGCATATGTACCGTATTCTCAGCACAAAAACCTGTTGCGACCTCTGCGAGCTGCCTGACTCGGAAAAGATTCCGTTCAGTTATACCTATGCAGGGAATCACCATACCCTGAACGTATCCAATCCCGATGCGCTGGGGTTTGTAAAAGGGCTGATTGACGAATACCGCCCGCTTTTCCGCAGCAGCAAATTCAATATCTGTGATGACGAAACGTTCGATTTGGGCAAGGGGCGCAGCAAGGCACTCGCCGAGGAGCAGAGCGAGCGCAGCCTGTATCTCAGCCATGTGAAGGCGCTGTGCGAATATCTTGTTGCGCAGGGGGTAACACCGCAGTTCTGGGGGGACATCATGTGGCGCTTCCCGGAAAGCTGTGCCGAGCTGCCCAAGGAAACCATCTGCCTGAACTGGGGCTATCTGCCGCATCAGCGGGAAAATGAGATCCGGGATATTGCCGCCAGCGGGATTACGCAGTACGCCTGCCCCGGCGTCTGTGGCTGGAACCGTTGGATGCCTCTGATGTACAATTCTTACCTGAATATCCGTACCATGTGCCACCATGCACACAAGTACAACGCCATCGGCCTTTTGAACACGGACTGGGGCGATTATGGTCATGTCAATGACCCGCGCCTGACGATTCCGGGCATCCTGTACGGCGCAGCGTTCGGTTGGAATGCAGAGCCTGTGGAATTTGACGAGCTGAACGAAGCGGTTTCCCGCCTGTATTACGGCGATACCACCGGGCAATTTGCCGGTCTGATGGCAAAGCTGCAGGATTATGAAGTTTTTGACTGGCGGAATACCGTCAACTGGATAGAATGTGATGAGAAAACCCGCGCCGAGATCCTTTCCGAGGTGGACTTTACAAGGATTGACGATGCCAACCGCGCCGTAGAAAAGGCAAAGGCAGATATCCTTGCAGCCGCGGTAAACCTTCCTGCCGGCAAAAAGCAGATTGTACAGGTACTCTGCCAGACGGCAGACATCATTGTGCTGTGGAACCGTATTGGCGCATGGCTCAATGCAGGCTGCCCGCACGGCCCCGAAGCAGATGCCATGGCAGCTGCGCTGGAACACTGGCTGCAGCGCTACCGTGCGCAGTGGCGTCAGGTCAGCAAAGAAAGCAGCCTGTCGGTTCTGACAAACCTAATCTGCCGTTACGCGGATCTTCTCCGCGGACGCGCTTACGGAACCGTGGAGGCGCCTGCCGGGAGGTAAGCCATGGGCTGGCTTTATCAGCTGTTTTTTCCTGCGCATACACCGACCGAAAATGAACTGGAAATGGGTCGCTACCGGATTATTGCCGAAGGCGCAGTGGCCGGCGTGATTTATGCCGTTGCCACCGGCAACTTTCTGGCCGGGTATTTGAGCAGCCTTGGGGCGTCCGTATCCTTATGCGCCGCAGCGGCCATGATACCGTCTTTCGGGTGCGTACTGCAGTTTTTCTCGCCCTTTGTGTTTGAACGGATGCACCACCGCAAACTGGCTATATGGCTTATGTGCGTGGTGTTCAGGCTTTCCATCAGCAGCATTCTGCTGGTACCGCTGGCTCTGCCGGACCCCGGTCATGCCCGCGCTGTGGTGCTGGTGCTTTATACCATCGGCTTTTTCTCTGCGGGGCTTGTTACGCCGGGGCTGGAACACATGGTTTTGGGCATCGCCCCCCAAGGCGGGCGCGGTCAGTTCTACGCCGTCAAGAGCATTATCGGAACCTGCGTTTCCAGCGCGGCAACACTTGCACTTGGTCGCGTACTGGATTATTATCTGGAACAGGGGCAGGGCTATACCGGCTTTCTTATCATCGGTATTGTCAGCCTGTCGCTTACTGTGGTGGATGCCGTTCTGCTTGCTTCGGTAAGAGAGAACCCGGTAAAATTCACCTCCAAAATGCGCCCGGCGGATATTCTGCGCCCAGTGCGCGACCCTGCTTACCGTCCATTGCTTTTTTACTGCATCATCGGCGGGCTGACTGGCGGCTTTGCTTCTCCGTTCCTTTCCGTGTATGAGCTGCGGGTGCTGGGGCTCAGCCACACCTTCATCACATCGGTGGGTGTCGTGTCCGCTGTTGTGGGCATGGCAGGCAGCTGGGTGTGGGGGCGGCTGGCCGACCGCACTGCGTGGAACTGCGTTATTTGGCTTACTGCATTCCTGAATCTTTCCTGCACGCTGGGCTGGTCCTTTGTGCGCCCTTCCTTTGCACATTTGGTTGCGCCGGTTCTGATTGTCGTTGCGGCGGGCTGTGC
>OMDF01001091.1_pt1 | contig 14117 bp, 13 predicted proteins | sample 1673631 | NCBI WGS metagenome assembly OMDF01 (sample SAMEA103958117, study PRJEB25191) | human gut metagenome | biome: human-associated habitat [ENVO:00009003]; feature: intestine environment [ENVO:2100002]; material: feces | place: Germany | collected 2013/2015 | reverse complement strand
TACCAGAAATACATTCAGGTCACTGTTGCCTCCGGCTGCCTTGTAAGCGGCAGGAGGCACTACCACTTCCGAGGGGAAGGGGATAAAAGAGCTCTCAATGGCCATTAATAACGTAATTGTCCAATAATTCAGGTGGTCCAGACACCATTGAATAAATGCAACTGATTCCATAAAATAATTATAAATAATTGTTTAAGTTTAGCTTGCCTTTGCTGATATCGTCCTTGATTACGCGTATCGCTTCGTTGAATAACTGGTCGGGAAACTGTGCGTTTTCATCAACTCCCAGAGCTGCATACGTATCAGGAAGTTCTTTATTGATTTTAGCCAGATAGTGTATGAACGGACCTGGTTGCTGTAAATAAAGATAGCCATAAATCAGAAAGAAATAAGTGCTATGGGCGTTGTGGGGGAATTCTTTGTTTATTTGCTCAAAATACCGGTTGGCATATTCAAAGAGATGTTCATCGAAGTATTTGGATCCGATTTTGAACAAAATATCCATCCGTTCCTCTTTCGGGGTGAATTCCAGGGCGAGGTTGAATTGTTCCTCCGCCTTGTCGATATTATTCTTTCTTTCCTCCTCGCTGATGTCCTTGCTGCCTGCCATTATCGTGAAAAACTGTCCGGCATAGATACGTGTTTCCGCATCGTTCCCGTTCTGCTTCAGTACTTGGTCCAGATACATATATCCCTCTTCAGGATGTCCCAGGGCTACATGACAGAGGGCTGCGATACTATATATATCGGTTAGCTCGAATGCAGTTATCTCCTGTTTCTGTTTTAGCAGCTTTTGTGTATACTTCATGGCGGTTTCGTAATCCTTCATCTCGAAGTGGAGACCAGCCAATGCCATATAAACGGGAGGTTTCTTCTCTGTCGCCTTTTCCAGACGGAGATAATAGTTGATAGATTCCTTGATATTTGCTGTCTGGCTGTAAAGGAATGCTTTCAAGGTCAATGTCTCTGTGTTGTTTTCATCAATGGCTAATGCGAAATCAAAAGCTTCGTGCGCCTTTTCGTATTGCTCTTGTTGCAGATAGCATTTACCCAGTTCGTTCCAATGCTGAACGGAATAGGGAAACTCGTTCAGAGTCATGTTCAGGTAAGGGATAGCCAAGTCCGGTTTGTTGAAAGTACTGTAATAATCGCACAGCACGTCGCGAAGACGTTGGTTGGTTTCCGGCAGGGTTTGCATGTCGAAATGGGCAAACAGGCAGTCGATCCACTTCTTGGCGTATTCTTTCTGGTTGACGTCAACGTAGTCCAGAATGATGTCTAGCAGCGTATCCAGTTCATACTCCTCGTCCATGGCCAGTTGTTGTAATATCTTATCGGCCTCTTCCATGTGTTCCTCCTCTATCAGCAGGTCGGCTTGCAGGAATCTGAATTCACGGTCGGCAGGGTTGTTGATGAGCTGCATCACCATTTGGGCTTCTTCTTTTTTTCCTAGCAGCATCAAGGAACGTGCCCGGAAAATCAGGGCGTCTATGTTATCAGGGTGCAATTGGATTGCAAGATTTATGGCCTTGTCAGCGTCTTTATGTCTTCCTTTTGAGGCGTAATATTCGGCGATATCGGTCAGTTCATCAGCTTCAAAATAAGCGGGGGTATGGTTTTCCACCATACCCTCGTATCTTGCTAATGCTTCTTTAAATTCCGGGTCTTCAAAGTAAGAAGACATGTCATAGTTCATAAGCTTGTTTTTATTTATTAATTTTGCTCCAGGTATCTTTTAAAGATACGGTGCGGTTGAACACCAGATTTTCTGGTGTAGAGTCTTTGTCCACATTGAAATAACCGATGCGCTGGAACTGCAAGTAATCCAGCGGTTTGGCATCGGCCAGATATTTTTCTACATAGCAGTTGGTTAATACATTCAACGAATCGGGGTTGATCATTTCTTTCATGGCTTCCAGTGCGTCGCAGTTCTTTGCTTCGCGGATAGCGGCCATCTCATCACGCGGGTTCTCCACTTTCCACAGGCGGTCATACAGGCGTACTTCGGCAGGCAGACAGTGTGCACAGCTTACCCAGTGGATCGTACCTTTGATTTTGCGGTTGCTGCCCGGCATTCCTGTTTTGCTGTCGGGATCGTATTCGCAATATACCTCGGTAATCTCACCGTTCTCGTCTTTCTTGCAGCCCGTACATTTTACGATATAAGCGTTCTTCAGACGAACTTCCTGTCCCGGTGTCATCCGGAAATATTTCTTGGGAGCGTCTTCCATGAAATCCTCACGTTCCATCCACAGCTCACGGCTGAATTCGATGAAGTGACTGCCTTCTTCCGGTTTTTCCGGATTATTGATAGCTTCCAGTTCTTCCACTTGTCCTTCGGGGTAGTTGGTAATAACCAGCTTCACCGGATTCACAACGGCAGATACACGAATTGCGCGGGAATTAAGGTCTTCGCGCAGGGCGCTTTCCAGCAAAGCAAATTCATTGAGTGCATCATAAGTGGTATATCCGATTTTATCGATAAACTTGTGGATAGACTCAGGAGAATATCCGCGACGGCGGAAACCACAGATGGTCGGCATACGGGGATCATCCCATCCGTTCACCAGTTTCTCTTTTACCAGAGTCAACAGATTACGTTTGCTCATCAGCGTATAGCTGAGGTTCAGTTTATTGAACTCATACTGGTGAGGGCGGTTATCATTCAAATCCTGTCCTTCTTTCACCCAGTCTACAAAAAGATCGTAGAGCGGACGGTGAGGAACGAATTCCAACGTACAGAGAGAATGGGTTACGCCTTCGAAGTAGTCGCTTTGTCCATGTGCGAAGTCATACATCGGATAAGCTTTCCAAGTGGTGCCCGTGCGATGGTGTGGATGGTTCACTACACGATAAATGATAGGATCGCGGAAGTGCATGTTCGGATTCGCCATGTCAATTTTGGCACGGAGCACCATAGCACCTTCTGCTATTTCACCTGTATTCATCTTCTTGAACAAGGAAAGACTTTCTTCTATCGGGCGGTTGCGGTAGGGACTTTCCACACCCGGTTGGGTAGGAGTACCTTTCTGCTGTGCGATTTGCTCGGAAGTCTGCTCGTCAATATATGCTTTACCTTCTTCAATGAGGCGGATGGCAAAGTCCCACAATTGCTGGAAGTAATCGGACGCATAGTATTCATTACCCCATTGGTAACCCAGCCATTGAATATCTTCTTTGATGGCTTCTACATATTCCACATCTTCCTTGGTAGGATTGGTATCATCGAAACGCAGATTGCAGATGCCATTGTGGTCGGCTGCAATACCAAAATCAAGGCAAATAGCCTTGGCGTGACCGATGTGGAGGTATCCGTTGGGTTCGGGCGGGAAACGCGTTTGCACCTTACCACCGTTTTTACCCTCTTTTAAATCTTTCTCAACAATTTGTTCAATGAAGTTGAGGCTCTTTTTTTCGCCTACTTCTTCGCTCTTAATATCTGCCATAATGGTATGTATATATTCTAAAAATCAAGCTACAAAAGTAAGACATTTTTTTCGTTTATCCTTATTTCACGGGAATATATCCACTCTTTTTAATGATTTCCTGACCGGCAGGTGACAGGATGAAACTGATGAGTGGGTTTACTTGTCCGGCGTTTTCCGTATTATAGTAATAATACAGAGGTCGTACGATGGGGTAACTCTTGTCTGTGGCACTTTCCATTGTGGGCGGCGCAAAGTGTTTACCGTCATAAGATACGGAAAGTGACTTGACGCGAGGGGAGAGATAAGCCAGCCCTACGTACCCTATTGCTCCCTTCGTTTGACTGACGGATTGGATAATGGCTCCGGTGGCGGGCATGGAAAGGCTACTGCTCATATAATTTTTATTTTTGAGAACGCTTTCTTTGAAAAACTCATAGGTGCCCGAAGATGTTTCACGGGAATATACTACGATTTTACGATCATCTCCACCCACTTGCTTCCAGTTTGTTATTTTTCCCCGGAAGATATCTTCCAGTTGTTGGCGTGTCAGTTGTTTCACGGGGTTGGAAGGGTGTACCACGACGGCGAGGGCATCGTAGGCGACGATTACTTCTTCTACTTCCTTGCCTGCGGACTTTACTTTCATTTTCTCGCTGAACTTGATGGGGCGGGATGCCATGGCGATATCCGTTGTTCCGTCCAATAAAGCGGAAATGCCCACGCCGGTACCGCCACCCGTGACGGTAATCCGGGCATCGGGATTGAGCGCCATAAACCTTTCAGCGGTCTGTTGTGCTACGGGGAGTACGGTGTCGCTGCCTTTAATACGCTGTGCTTGCATGCTACTTGCAGCTAATGTCAGGAGTAGGATAATACTTATTCTTTTCATAATAGGTATTGTTTATAATTACTTTATGTAGTAAACTAATGATAGTATAACAACCTTCATACTACTCTTTTTGTTTATTCTCTGCAAATAAAGCAATCGTGTATTACGATGCTATTACAAAGCTTGTGTTTTTGCGGGTTGTAACGCTTTTGTAATATGTTTGAAACATTTCTTTCAAATGTTAGTCACACTCTCTTAACATCGGCCCCGTTTCTTTGCATGCAGAATATCAACAGGTATTTATGAAGAAACTTTTTGAAAAAATAGTAGAAGGTATATTGGCTTGCAGTGGTTTCGTAACAAGCATTACCATTGTGCTTATCATCCTGTTTCTCTTTTCCGAGGCGTTGGGATTGTTCAACAGCCGGGTGATTGAAGAGGGATATGTATTGGCATTGAATAAAGATAATAAGGTTACTGAGCTGACACCGGCTCAGATAAAAGATGTTTTCGACGAGGAAATAACAAACTGGAATGAGGTCGGAGGGCAGGATATGCCTATCCGGCTTTTCACCCAGTATTATACCGAAGAAGAACTGGGCCCTTCTTATGAACACGCCGGAGCAAGAATTACCGAGTTGGTGGAGCGTACACCGGGCATCATTGCTTTTGTGCCGCAACAGTTTATTGTCCGGCAAGACTCCGTACACTTGTTGCGCGATAATACGATTTCAGTGAAAGACGTCTTTGCCGGTGCCGAATGGTTTCCTACAGCTACACCTGCCGCGCAATTTGGCTTTTTGCCACTGATAACGGGTACATTATGGGTGAGTCTTTTTGCCATTCTAATTGCTCTTCCGTTCGGCCTTTCGGTAGCTATCTATATGTCCGAAGTGGCAAATCCTAAGGTACGTAATTTGTTGAAGCCGATAATTGAGTTGCTGAGTGGTATTCCGTCAGTGGTATATGGCTTCTTCGGATTGATAGTCATTGTGCCGCTCATACAGAAAGTGTTCGACTTGCCGGTTGGCGAAAGCGGTCTGGCGGGAAGCATCGTATTGGCAATAATGGCATTGCCCACGATTATTACTGTGACAGAAGATGCCATGCGCAACTGTCCCCGTGCCATGCGTGAAGCCAGTCTGGCATTGGGAGCTTCGCAATGGCAAACTATATATAAGGTGGTGATACCCTATTCTGTATCGGGCATCACTTCCGGAGTAGTGCTGGGCATCGGACGCGCCATCGGAGAAACGATGGCGGTATTGATGGTGACAGGCAATGCGGCTGTTATACCGCATACCATTCTGGAGCCGTTGCGCACCATTCCCGCTACGATTGCAGCGGAACTGGGAGAGGCACCTGCCGGAGGAGCTCATTATGAAGCTTTATTCCTTCTGGGAGTAGTATTGTTCTTTATCAGTTTGCTGATCAACTTCACGGTGGAAGCTGTATCGGCCCGGAAAAGATAGTGTTTTACAGAGAAAAGTAAAATGAGTATGATAGATAGGAAACATCTTTCGCAACGCATTGCATTCGGTACATTCCGTTTGCTGAGCCTGACGGTGGTAGGGATACTCTTTGCCATTCTCGGCTTTATTATATATAAAGGTATAGGAGTTATCAGTTGGGAGTTTCTGACTACCGCGCCGAAGGACGGCATGACGGCAGGTGGTATTTGGCCTGCCATCGTCGGCACATTCTATCTGATGATAGGCAGTGCCCTGTTTGCCTTTCCGGTGGGAGTAATGAGTGGTATCTATATGAATGAATACGCTCCGAAGGGCTGGATCGTCCGTTTTATCCGCATGATGACGAATAATCTGAGCGGGATACCCTCCATTGTCTTTGGTCTTTTCGGTATGGCCCTGTTCGTTAACTATATGGGGTTTGGCGATAGTATCCTTGCCGGCTCTCTTACATTGGGATTGCTCTGCGTGCCTTTGGTGATCCGTACTACCGAAGAAGCGCTGAAAGCTATTCCCGATACCCTGCGTGAAGGAAGCCGGGCTTTGGGAGCTACCAAATTGCAAACCATCTGGCATGTGATTCTGCCAATGGCCATGCCGAATGTGATAACAGGGCTTATTCTTGCTTTGGGACGTGTTTCCGGTGAGACCGCACCCATCCTGTTTACTTGTGCCGCTTATTTTCTTCCTCAGTTGCCCACAAGTATCCTCGATCAGTGCATGGCATTGCCTTATCATCTATATGTTATTTCTACCAGTGGTACGGATATGGAAGCTCAGCTTCCGCTGGCTTATGGCACTGCTTTGGTTTTAATAATAATCATTCTCTTTGTAAATCTTCTGGCAAATGCCTTACGGAAGTATTTTGAGAAGAAAGTAAAGATGAACTAACGGGAATAATAAACAGTAAATGAAATGATTGGTAAAATAGAAGCAAATAATGTAAACTTCTGGTATGGTGACTTTCATGCTCTGAAAGGTATCAGTATGTCGATAGAAGAACGTTCGGTGGTAGCCTTTATCGGTCCTTCGGGATGCGGCAAGTCCACTTTCCTGCGGTTATTCAACCGTATGAATGATCTGATTCCCAATACCCGCCTGACAGGTGAAATCCATATTGACGGAAAGGATATCTACGGAAAAGATGTCCAGGTGGATGAACTCCGTAAGAAAGTAGGTATGGTGTTCCAGCGTCCTAATCCTTTTCCTAAAAGTATTTTCGAGAATGTGGCCTATGGCCTTCGGGTGAACGGGGTGACGGACAATAGTTTTATCCGCCAGCGTGTGGAAGAGTCCTTGAGGGGTGCCGCCTTGTGGGAAGAGGTAAAGGATAAGCTGAAAGTTTCCGCTTATGCACTTTCCGGCGGACAACAGCAACGCCTCTGCATAGCCCGTGCCATGGCTGTGTCTCCCTCCGTATTGCTGATGGACGAGCCGGCTTCTGCGCTCGATCCTATTTCTACGGCTAAAGTAGAGGAGCTTATTCACGAGTTGAAAGAACAGTATACAATTGTTATCGTTACACACAATATGCAGCAGGCTGCGCGCGTTAGTGATAAAACAGCATTCTTCTATTTGGGGCAAATGGTGGAATTTGACGATACCAAGAAGATATTTACGAACCCCGAGAAGGTGGAGACTCAGAACTATATTACGGGACGTTTTGGATAGGCATTTGTTTCATTGCTTGAAACTCTGAGTTTCTCGGCGTGAAACCAACAGTTTCAAAGGATGAAACTAAGAGTTTCACGGCATGAAACCGGGAGTTTCACACAGAGAAACTAAAGGTGGCTCGCTGCAAGACTCAAAAGAGTGACAGGTTTCCTCTAATTAATCATACAAGTAATCTTAAAATAGAAATTTATGGTAAAGTTTATCGAATCGGAACTCGTCTTACTTAAAAAGGAAATAGACGAAATGTGGACCTTAGTATATAACCAGCTCGACCGGGCAGGGGAGGCAGTCTTGACTTTCGACCGCGAACTGGCGCAGCAAGTGTTGGTGCGCGAACGTCGCGTGAATGCCTTGGAATTGAAAATAGACAGTGACGTAGAAGATATTATTGCCCTGTACAATCCCGTAGCCATTGATCTACGTTTTGTGCTTGCCATGCTGAAGATCAATACAAACCTGGAACGGTTGGGGGACTTTGCCGAAGGTATAGCCCGTTTCGTGCTGAACTGTAAAGAGCCTGTCCTCGATCCGGACCTTTTGAAGCAATTACGTCTGGAAGAAATGCAGGCGCAAGTACTTGCCATGCTGGAACTTGCCAAAAAGGCTCTTCAGGAAGAGAGTCAGGATCTGGCAACTTCAGTCTTTGCTAAAGACAATTTGTTGGATGAAATTAATGCTGAAGCTACTACGATTCTGGCAGGTTATATTGCTAAACATCCGGACAGTGTTCTTCCTTGCCTGAACCTGGTAAGTGTCTTCCGTAAGTTGGAGCGTTCCGGCGATCATATTACCAATATTGCCGAAGAAATAGTCTTCTTTATCGATGCGAAAGTGTTAAAACATAGCGGAAAAACGGACGAACATTATCCTTTAAGCAAGAAATGAGTTCTTTTTTAGGTAAAATTTAGCGTTTGTTAGAAAAATGCTATATATTTGTCCATTGAAAACGATTGCGGATGTGGAAAGGCTATAGAAGTGGTAATAAAACCAAAGAAATTTCAAAAAGATGTTATAAGACATGTTTTTTAATTTGGTAAGTAACCTGAAAAGCCGCTATATTTGCAGCGTTATCCTGAAAACAATCTTTTTACCTTAAAAAAAAACTAATACCTATTGAAAACTGAAAAATGGGGCTTTGTGAAAAGCTCCATTTTTTTTTGCTCTATACTCATGCTGGTTAACCTACTTGTCCAGTACTCTGGGACGCGATACTATCTTTTACGCAATGTGCTTTTAACCTTGAAAGAACGGATTTGAAGAACGAGTTTAAAGAACGGATTTGAAGAACGGATTTGAATAACAAGGTTATGGCAGGGCAGTTTTTTTTCAATGAGCTACAGGCTAGGTTTAATCTGAGAGAACCGAAAGCTAATAAGCCTACGAACATTTATTTGGTGTGCCGAATAAGTGGAAAACAGGTAAAACTGGCTACAGGTGTTAAGATATATCCTGACCATTGGAATGAAAAGAAACAAGAAGCTTATATTAGTTGTAGGATAAGTGAACTTGATAATCTTAATAATACTATTGTAAACCAGAAAATTATAGAGATTAAGAATAGATTTTTACAGTATAAACATTATCTTTGTGATAATCCTAGCGAAATTGAGGATAGTATTGAAATTCTAAAGAGGTTCATATATAAAGATACTATTATGGAGAAAAAAAAGCAAGCTGTAAATGCAATACACTGGTTACGTAATACACTGGCTCTAGATAAGACTATAAAAGGACAGTACAAGAAGTGATTATGTGAAGCAGATTAAATTTTTTGAAGAGTTTATAAATGACACAGGTAAATCCCCTATTAGCTTCATTGATATAAATCTGCCATTAATAAAAGATTATGAACAGTATCTTTTTAATAAAAAGGTAGGTAAAGGTAAAACAACTAAAACTACGACAGTTGGTAATAAAGTAGAGAAAATAATCTGTATTCTTGGAAGGGCAGAGCAGCAGGGTATGATTGATATTCATGAAGCCAAGCTTGATAAGTATAAGAAGCCTCAAAGTAGGCAAGGTGATGAAAATGAGATTTATTTAACAGAGGCTGAAATAAATAAAATCTATGCTTTGCAGTTAACTGGGGTAGAAGAAGAAGTAAGAGACTTGTTTGTACTTCAATGTTGGATAGGACAACGATTTGCTGATACTCAGTCAATCAATGATGGTATTATAAAAGACGCTCCTAATGGGAAAGGGAAGGTGATAGAAATTGTACAAGAGAAAAAAACTCATAGAGTATCAATTCCTCTTTTGCCTATTGCTATAGAGATCCTTGATAAATATAAGACTGGTTTTCCTCTTTATTCCAATCAAACGGCTTTAAATTATTTAAAGAAGATTGGAGAGAAGGCAGGTATAACAAGATCACATAATGTTACGGAAGATAGAGGAGGAAAAGTTTCCACGAAGCAAGTGCCAGCTTATGAACTTATTGGTACTCACACGGCAAGACGTTCATTCATTTGTAACATGTTGAAGCGTAACTATGATAGTCATATTATAATGAAGATAACAGGACATAAAACTACTGAGTCTTTTAAAAAATACGTTAGATTAACGTCTGAGGATGCAGCTGTATTAATGTTAGAAAAAGAATCAGTGAAGATAGAACAATCTAATGTGGTAATATCTACTACTGTTGCTAATCATGGTAATGTAGCAGAAGATACTGATTGTTTGGTGGATAAAAAGATAACTTTTGATGCTTTGCTGGACACTCAATTTTTAGCATCTAAAATTAATAAGGCAGCTGCATTGAAATCAAAGGTTGGTTACTTGAAAGATGGAAAGTTGTGCAGTTATGATAATGAGGTTAAGAACCTTGCAAATGAGATAGAGCAGTTTGCCCAGTCTTCTACTTCTGATTTTGATGTTGCAAAGAAATATGCAAAGCAGTTATCTGTTTGGAAGCAGTCTGACTTGAAAGATGGTTTTAAGGAACTCATAATTAAGTGCATTGAAATTGGTCTTAGTGAGAATGCGGTTATGTTGTTTTTAGAGAAGGCATTAAAGATGGGTATCTTGGATCATGATAGCTTTGCAAATGTCAGTGAAATTGCAAAAGCTGTACTAGAGGCAAGAAGTAGAGACTTGAAGTAGTATGTTACATTTGCCAAGTTCCGAGCAGACTATTATCTGAGCTTCTGATTTTCCCCGACCGGCTAAGGACACAGGGCAAAATTGAGGCTCAGAGCATCCTTAACACGAAATATTCACAATTTTAACCTATCGTTTGTTGCCCTCCCCCGAAGTCCGTATCTTTGCATGTGATTAAAAGTCAGGAATGACCGGGCTGTCCGTCACCGAGATTTGCCACTAAAAACCTAAATCTACTCAAAATGAAAGAACTTACTTACGCAGACATCCGAAAACAGGCACTGGAGAACGGCATAAAAGACACAAAGCTACACATTGGGCTTTGGGCAGCTGAACTCTACATCAAGAAGCGCAAAATGAGACAAGGTAAGTCATATACAGTTTACTTTCCATTTCACAAGCTCACTTCAAAATCACTTTTGAACAGCTTAAATCAAAATCAAGATTGCTCCGACACAGTTTTTGTAAGCTTATAAGCTTCTCTACATGAAGTTTTAAGAAAGTTACATAACTGTTATGTCACCTCCAAGAAGTGCAGTATCTTTGCACCATCAACATGAGATAAGAGTGGTACTACTGAAACTCTTGAATTTCCAGTTTGAAGTACATCTGAACTCCAATTTACCCAATTGAAGCACATCTGAAACCTACCATTTGAATTTGTACCACTCACCACATCAAGATTCATATTTTATACATTTAACCCAATGAACTAATGTTAAGAAACTTAGACCTCAAAACTTCAAATGACTTCCTTGAAGACATTCCGAAAGCTATTTTAAGAAAGCGAGATGTTATTAAACTCAAGATGCAACGATTCAAAGACGTGAAAGTTTACTTATACAGTACCATATTACCAGAGTACTTATCAGGTAAGCACATGTTAGAAGAACTTGAATCAAATGTATTATTTCCGTATCTCATACCATACATCGCCAATACGACAATCTACAACCCTAGACTTGTCTTTAATAAGGTAGAGGGGGGAATTATACACATAGTCTTATGCTTTGAGCATGAGCCAAGACAATGCAAAGAGGTTGGCTCTGCTCTTGCCAATAGCGAACACTACAGATTACCACAACTAACAATTAATGAATTTCCTAATGAAGAAGGATGAATTTACTTTTGAAGAATTACGTGAGCTTGCAATGGCTCAAAATGTAGATGACAGCAAGACAACGATTGGTATTTGGGCAAAGCTCAATGGCTTTTCTAAGAAACGCAAACAAAAAGATAACAAGGTTTACACCGTTTACATCAAGATGAACAATGATAAACTAAACTCAATTAATAACTATGACTGATTTAAAATTATGCAAGAAATTCAACGATGGGAAATACAATCATAAGGTTTTGGAACTAAATCAAAATTTGATAACCCTCAATGATTTGTTAAAAAGATTCACGGATGTTGGGGCTAGTATTACAACTACATTCTACAAACAACTATTACATTCTCCTAGTGAAGTGTTTGATGAGTATTTAGGAAATGAAGCTTTAAGAAAGCACTGGTATGGCGGTTGTAAATTACCAAGAAGTAAAAAAGGTAAAGAACGTTGTAGGATAAATCTTCTTCGGCTAAAATACAATAATACTTTGGCACTAATAAATTTTTATCATATAAACCCGTATTTAACAGATGCATTTGAAACCTTATACATCATAAAAGAAGGAACAGCAGTTAAAACAGATGATGCAGAGTTACATATAATGCAACAATGTATGGAGTTTACACCAACACATGAAGAAACTGATATTGAAAAAGTAATTAAGCAAATTAAAGAGATAAGAGAGGAAATGCTTAGTAATCCTTTCCCTCATCTAAAGTCCTAATTCCTCATAAAATAATTAATGAAGACATCCCATAGATTATGTGAATGAATATAGTATTAACAACCTATAGGGAGAACTGTACAAAACGGTTCTCCCTTTTCGTGTTTATAGGTGACAGTATGCAAGACAGGTACAAATTCATTGAGAGTGTGTAGCCAAGTCCAATTGCTTATTGGTACATAATCCAAGAATGGAAATGAGCAATATTGATGCACTTGAAGCTGTACCATTTCAATCTGCACCTAGGGGGATGTTTTTTGAATTTACTGATTCTTCCATGTCTTATAAGCAGACAGGGCAATTAATATCAACAACCTACCTATGTGCTCACCAATAAGGTAAAATTCCCCATTGAAGCATTAACGTTATTGGATTATTTAGGTGTGCTTATTCCCTTTTTGAGGCGTGCTTATTTACCCCCTGTCTACATTCCTAGATACCATAACTCCATACAGCCCCCTGCAAAGTTCTAGCGAACTTTTGGGAGGTTGGCTAAGTAAAACACACAAATTAATTACACATGTGGCATTATAACAATAATTTTTATGAGAAACTAAGCGAACTGAGGAAAACAAACAAACTAAGTTCCACTAGAATGAGATTCTTATTAAAGACTAACCAGATAACCTTAATTAAACATATTGAGCGTTTGCCTTATGGACAGCAAGAAATTACCCTTCAAGACTTACACAGTAATGAGCAATAATCTTATACAAACTTTAGGTTGTGCAGATGTGTACAGAACCTACACTTTGCTTTTGATAGCAAATACAGAATTTTTAAAAACTAATACTACACTGGAACAACTTGCAGGGTATGTAGGAGAAACACTACAGAACTATAAGAAGAATAAAGGTACATTGTCATTTAATGATAAGTTAAGGGCTACAGGTGAAGTTAGCATAAGTGATATATATTTAAATCGGAAAGACAGACACTATACCATGTATCAATTTGCCCAAGTAAGTTTTGGTAATTACAGAAGGATCAGTAGAGAATTCTATGATAATTACAATACTCTGGATTTGAAACTAAGAGGGTTCATTCTTAAATTGTTCAGTGCAGCAGAACCGCACAGTTATGTTGTCAAGCTATCCATAAGAGATTTGAAAAAACTTATTCACATGGGACATGACACAATTAATAAGTACATCATGAAATTAAAGGAAATGGACTTGTTAGATGAAGTTGGAGACTGTAAGATTTTAAAGGTCAAAGGATTAATAATAGATTCACCAAAGGATAGATATGTAGAGAAAACAATGGCAATGTTTGACCACATAATAGAATTTAATGAAAAAAATAATAAATCACTGTCAAGAGAGTGCGTAATTTACAAGAAGTATAAGGAGAAAAACTTTGAAGGTGTTAAAAATATGCATGCATTTATGAAATCATTAGAAGCGGGTACAGTAGGTAGAACACGATATGCCCAAGAAGATACTACAGAGATAATTCTAACCTAGTAACGTAACGATGTATAAGCTCCAGACCATTCATAAGGTTTGGGGCTTTTTTTGTATCATGCCAACTCAAAATGTAAGGTACTTAAATTTCTACCCCTCCCCTTCAAGCATGAGAAGTATTTCCATTTAGACTTTACATTCTTATGAAGTGAATATATTAATCTCAGAAGAATGGCTTACATGGAAATTTAAAAGAGATGTATGTCTCAAACTCTTCTGTTGTGTTACTCCTCACACCCTTCCTACCAATCAATAGAGAAATGAAAGCTAAACATGAAACAGCTTCCCAACCCCAAACGAATGAAATTTTTAA
>OMDF01001061.1_pt1 | contig 14363 bp, 7 predicted proteins | sample 1673631 | NCBI WGS metagenome assembly OMDF01 (sample SAMEA103958117, study PRJEB25191) | human gut metagenome | biome: human-associated habitat [ENVO:00009003]; feature: intestine environment [ENVO:2100002]; material: feces | place: Germany | collected 2013/2015 | reverse complement strand
ATTAACTCACCTTTTTCTCAGAAAAAAGAGGACGAACTTATATCCATAATCAAAAAAGATTAATTATCTTTGAGCGCAAAAATAAAAAATATCCTTATTATTAATGTGAAATATAATTAAGTTTCAAGTAGTTGACTCAAGAAACAACCTATATTTTTAAATTTTAATCTTTAAATTCAAAAAGTATGAGAACCTTTAAATCATTGATGATAAGCTTATGTATGGGTACAACCCTATGCATGTGTTTACCACAAACCACGACAGCACAAACCGTAAGTTCAGGAGATTCCTGGAAATGGGACAAAGGAACCATTGTGATTGACACTCCTGAACGTCCGTCCGGCCAGAAAAGTGTATTAGGCTTAACCATCCCGAAAATGGAAGTAGTCCGCGTAGGATTTGTCGGATTGGGAATGCGAGGTCCCGGAGCCGTAGAGCGCTTCACTTATATTCCCGGCACACAAATTGTGGCACTTTGTGATTATGAAGCATCTCGTGCAGAAAAATGTCAGGATATCCTAAAGAAAGCATCTATGCCGAAAGCTGCCATTTATTCCGGAGAAAAGGGATATGAAGAATTATGTAAACGTACAGACATAGATTTAGTTTATATCGCCGCAGACTGGTTGCATCATTTCCCCGTAGCAAAATGCGCATTGGAAAACGGTAAAAATGTAGCTATTGAAGTTCCCTCGGCCATGAACCTGCAAGAATGCTGGGATTTAATCAACCTGAGTGAAAAAACCCGCAAGCATTGCATGATTCTTGAGAACTGTTGCTATGACTGGTTTGAGATGAATACACTGAATATGGCACAACAAGGTGTATTTGGCGAAATAATCCGTGCCCAAGGAGCCTACATTCACAATTTAAGCCCGTTCTGGGATCATTATTGGAAAAACGGCAAAGAAGACAAACTAGGATGGCGTTTAGATTATAACATGAAACACCGGGGTGATGTATATGCCACTCACGGCTTGGGTCCTGTAGCACAAGCATTGGATATCCATCGTGGTGACCGTATAACCACTTTAGTAGCTATGGACACCAAATCTGTTGTTGGTAAAGATTTAGTGGAGAAGAGAACCGGCGAAGAATGTAAAGAATTCTGCAACGGAGACCATACCACCACCCTGCTTCGCACAGCAAATGGGAAAGTTATTGAAATCCAACATAATGTAATGACTCCCCAACCTTACAACCGCTTGTACCAACTGACAGGAAGCAAAGGGTTTGCCAATAAATATCCCGTTGAAGGATATGCTTTGGATGCAGCACAACTGACCGCATCGGGCGTGCAACCCAAAGTAGACGATTTGAACTCTCACGGATTCTTACCCCAGGCAGAAATGGAAGCGCTTATTGAGAAATACCAGCATCCTATTTTAAAGAAATATGGTGAAATGGCAAAAGAAGTCGGCGGCCACGGCGGTATGGACTTCATCATGGATAGCCGTCTGGTATATTGTCTGCAAAACGGACTGCCTTTGGACATGGATGTATATGACTTGGCCGAATGGTGCTGTCTGGCCGAACTGGGAGCTATCTCTATGGACAACGGCTGTGCGGCAGTAGCCTTCCCGGACTTCACACGAGGTGAATGGAACGTGACCAAAGGTTACAAACATGCATACGCTTCACCCGAAGACGAAAACGCAAGCATGGAAAAAGCAAAGGCTTTCACCGCGAAACTGAAAGAGCAGGGAGCGAAAGAATGGGCGAAAGAAGCCAAGAAAAAAAAGAAATAAATAGAAATAAACAAGAAAAAATGTGTCGGAAGTCACTCTGTTATAAAAGGTAGCCCAATTCTTCCGGCACATTTTTTATGCCATTCTGAACGACAATCGTTTCCAGCTTTTATTAAGAATCAAAAAAAGGACGTAACCGGCATTCTTCGAATTTCTAGCCAAAGTACTTTGGCTTTAAGGAGAGTATCATCATAGGACGATTCAGCCAACCTGGGAAACCAACTGACAGACCATCTGGCGGACGGATATAATGTGAAACTGGAGGAAATAGAAACCTTATCGGCAACATTGATCAGCCGGAAGATTACGGACAAAAAAAACACAATCCGCTTCGGTACATTTTTGACAGCGACAGTCTGCTTTTTTAAATGAAAAAGCAGGATAACACGGATATAGTTTGTTGACTATCCGTACCATCCTGCCATCCGTTTTTACCCTATCTGCGTTAAAAGAACAGACTGTCAGCTTTACAGATTATTCTTGTAAATATTCGCCATCACCTTCTGGTATTGATTCTCAATCTGCATATACGCCTGGAGATTCTTATAAATATTTTCCGTTTCCACAAAATATTCAATCAATGAAATTTGTCCCTCGGTCAATGCTTGCTTCAATAAATCCAGCGAACGGTACATCAAAGGAACATCATACGCATTCATGGCATCCTTCAACTGCTGCATCTCATTGAAGAGAGACATCAGAGAAGCTTCAACCTGATCTTTAGCATTTTCTTGCATCAATTGTGCGCTGATAGCCTGTGCCTTGGCTATCTTTACCTTTTTACGATTCTGAAACAAAGGCAAGGAGCCCCCTACCACAAAACCATTCATCGAAACCGCATCATCCGTGTTACGGCGAAAACCGGCTTCCAGTTTCGGCAACCATCCTTGACGGTCTACCGAAACCTGCTTCTCGGCGGCACGGGCAGTGGCGACGGCGGCCTGCAAGTCAAGGTCTGATGCCATCACTTCATCCCGCATGACATTGTAATCATTGATTTCCTGTATGGCAGGGTATGTGGTTTCAGCAAATTCTAAAGGCATGTTGCCGTTCATGGCAAGCAGAGATTGCAAGGCAGTGCGGTGGGCTGCGCTGTTTTGGGCAACTTCCGTCTGCACATTCATACGTTCCATTTTGATTTTATTGACTTCCAATATGTTCGCATCACCGGTAGTCAGACGCTTTTCATAAAGTGCCTGTAATTCATCTGCATTTTTCATACGGATATCCATCAATGTTTTTTCCTGATTCAACAGAATAAGGTCTAGACAGAGATTCTTCGCATTCAGCAGAATATCTCGGCGAGCAGCCTGTTGTTGCTTGTCCACCGCTTCGTTCTGCAAAGTAGCCTGCCGATTGCGGACAATATACTGAGTAGGGAAATCAAAACCTTGTGAAGCGACAAGTTCCGTACCGTGCCCCCCTTCGGCACCATTACTGTAAAAAGAACTGTAGCTCACTGTAGGGTCAGGCAAGTTGTTGTTTGTCCGGTTTTCCATCTTGGTTGCATCGGCTGCATGTTTCTGCGCCTTGAGCTCTTTATTATTCTGCTCGATGCTTTTCAAAATGTGCTCAATACTCTGGGCCTGCGCCAGCAAGGGAGAGCAGAAGGCTATTATAAATAAGATTCGTTTCATATATTTCTATTATTTCTTCTTTCGATTCATCAGTTCATAAACAATCGGAATAATGAAAGCGTTCAAGAAAGTCGATGTCAAAAGACCTCCCAGAATAACTTTCGCCATCGGACTTTGTATCTCATTACCCGGCAAATCGCCACGGAACGCCAAAGGTATCAAAGCCAACGCGGAAGACAATGCAGTCATCAGGATAGGGTTCAAACGGTCTAACGAACCGTGAAGAATGCTTTCTTTCAAATCCATACCTTCTTCGCGCAACGTATTGTAATGACTTATCAACAACATACCATTACGGGTAGCAATACCAAACAACGAGATAAAGCCGATAATAGCCGGAATGCTTATCTCACCCGTTGTTATCATCAATGCAAATACCCCACCAATCAACGCCAAAGGCAAATTCAACAAAATGACTCCACTTTGGGCTGCATTCTTAAACTGGGTATAAAGCAACAGGAAGATAACTACGATACTCATAAACGAAGTGAGCATCAGCGTACGGCTGGCCGCCTGCTCGCTTTCAAACTGACCGCCATATTCCACATGATATCCTTCGGGAAGCTTGATTTGCGCATCAATCCGTTCCTGTATATCATTCACCACGCTGCGCAAATCACGGCCGCTGGTATTGGCTGAAATCACAATCTTACGCTTCACGTTCTCACGGCTGATGGTATTCGGTCCCATGGCAGAAATCACATCGGCTACATAGTTGACAGGGATTTTCTGACCGTCACCGGTATCAATCATCAGGTTGCGCACCTTCTCCATCTCATCACGCACCTCATCCTTGGTACGGACAATAAGATTAAACGCTTTGCCTTCTTCATATACCTGTGAAACGACTTCACCCGCCATGTTCACTGATACAAACTCGGCAAACTCCGGTAAAGAAATACCGAATTTGGCAAGCATCTCGCGTTTGGGAACAATCTTGAGCTGCGGACGTTCGATTTGTTGTTCCACATTCAAGTCGGCAATACCCTCCACACTGCTGATGGCATCCTTTATCTGATTACCGATGGCAAACATCTTGTTCAAATCATTACCAAACAGTTTGATGGCAATGTTGGCCTTGGTACCCGAAAGCATAGCATCGATGCGGTGGCTGATAGGCTGGCCTATTTCGATATTCGCACCGGTAATGGTAGATAACTTGGCACGCACATCGGCTACCAGTTCCTGACGGGAACGGTCTTTCAATTCAAACGGAGCCTCAATTTCACTCACGTTAACCCCTAGTGCATGCTCATCCAGTTCGGCACGTCCCGTTTTACGGGCTACAGTCTGTATTTCGGGAATAGACATCAGCAACTCTTCCGCACGGTGTCCCATTTTGTCCGATTCTGCCAAAGAAATTCCCGGCAATGAACTGATATTAATGGTGAACGAACCTTCATTGAAAGATGGCAGGAAACTGCGTCCTAATGTAAAAAACATAACCAATGCCACCGCAAACAGTCCACCTGTAAAACCCAATACTACGGATTTATGATTCAAGGACCATAACAAGGTATTGCGGTAATGCTTTTTCATCCATACGGCTACAAATGCCTCTTTGGGTAATCCTTTACTTTTATTATTACCTAACAGATAGCTGCACAGTACCGGAGTCAGTGTCAAAGCCACTACCGTAGAAGCAAACAACGCCACAATAAAGGCAATGCCCAGCGGAACCAGCATACGACCTTCCATTCCTGTCAGGAAGAACAAAGGAACAAAGCTGACTACAATAATCAAGGTAGAGTTCAAGATAGGCATACGCACTTCTTTCGAAGCATTGAACACGACTTCAATCACGCTTTTACGTTCCCCTTCGGGCAACAAGCGGTTCTCGCGCAGATGTTTCCATACATTTTCCACATCCACAATAGCATCATCCACCAACGAACCAATGGCAATAGCCATACCACCCAAACTCATGGTATTGATGGTGAGCCCCATATAGTGAAGAGTCAATATAGAAACAATCAATGACAACGGAAGGGTTACCAATGAAATAACCGTGGTACGTACATTGGCAAGGAACAGGAAGAGAACAATCACCACAAAAATAGCACCTTCATACAACGAATCCTTCACATTGCCGATAGAACTTTCAATAAAACGGCTCTGACGGAAAATATCTGTAGAAACGTGCACATCAACCGGAAGATTCTTCTGCAAATCCTTCAATGCGGCTTCTAATTGCTCTGTCAGTTCAATAGTCCCAGTCTTGGGTTGTTTGGTAACGGTCAGCAGTACGGCAGGTTTTCCTCTCTCCGAAGCAGTACCTAGTTTTGGTTCCTGCGAACCGATCTTCACATCGGCAATATCCTCCAATGTAACGGGCACCCCTTCCACCGTCTTAATAACGGAACGTGACAACTGAGCCACATCATGGCTGGAAAGCACCCCACGAACAATATATTCGTTTCCATATTCATAAATCACTCCGCCATTGGCATTCTGATTCATGTTACGGGTAACGTTCATCACCTCTGCCAACGTAACATTGTAATGTTTCATGCGGGCAGGGTCAAGCAATACCTGATATTCCTTGATATCACCTCCCAGCACGGCAACCTGTGCCACACCTCCCGTAGAAAGCAGGCGCGGACGGATAGTCCAGTCTGCCAGTGTACGGAGATCGAGCATGGAAGTAGTATCCGAAGTCAGACCGATAATCAGCAACTCACCTAAAATAGAAGACTGAGGTCCCATGGTAGGTTTACCTACATTCTCGGGCAATTCCTCGCTGACCAAGGACAATTTCTCACTAACAATCTGACGGGCCAGATAGATATCAGTATCCCATTCAAATTCCACCCACACAACGGAAAAGCCATTGGTGGAAGATGAACGCACCCGGCGCACATTGGTCGCACCATTCACAGCAGTTTCTACAGGGAAGGTTACCAATTGTTCCACCTCTTCGGCGGCCATACCATTCGCTTCGGTCATAATCACTACAGTCGGCGCATTCAAATCGGGGAACACATCGACTTCCGTATGAAAAGCCGTGTAAGTACCGCCAATAAGCAGCAAAACCGACGCCACCAGAACCAATATACGGTTCTGAAGGGAAAAATGTATAATCTTATTTAGCATAGGACGGCTGATTAATGTTCATGACTATGAGCCGGAATCGCATTGCTGGCCGATGCCAATTTCACCTGATAGGCTCCTTTTGTTACCACACGGTCACCGGCTTTTAACCCCGTAAGAATCTGAACTTCCTTTCCGTCATTAGCCCCCAAAGTCACTTCCTGTTTCTTATACCCTTCTTCATCCAATTGCAGATAAATAAAATACAAGCCCTGTTCTTCGGTCAATGCTGTAACAGGTAAGGCCAGCACATCGGGCATTTCCGACGAGAGCAGATACACCTCCACATACGAACCGGGAATCACATCTCCCCGATTATCAAATTCGAAAGTTACAGGCACATAAAAAGAAGTACCACCGGATGCTTTACCATAAGAAAGCAAACGCCCTTTCAACTCACCCAGCTCATATACCTTATTATCGTATGGAGTCTTGAAGTTTGCCGACTGGATGCTATGCAGATAACCATAATATTTCTCGGAAACATCTGCACGAAGGAACAGACGACGGTTCTGAGTGATACTCACCAAAGGCTGGCCTACCGACACATAATCACCTTCCTTCACCAGACAATTCTTGATATAGCCACCTAAAGGAGCTGTAACGGACACACCTGTCTTGGTCTGGTTCTTTGAAATAGCCTCGTATGCCAATAATGCATTTTCATAACTCTCCTTAATGGCATTGAAATCTTTCTGTGATATTATCTGACTTTTTACCAACTTGGCGGCACGTTCATATTCTTTTTTGGCGGTTTCATATGCGATACGGGTACGTTTTACAGGGTCTCCGTCCGGCATATTCTCAGCAGAGATATTCAGAATGGGAGCCCCCTTGCTCACACTCATACCGTCCGTTACCGGATGGCGGAAAGAAACCACACCGGCTACATTGGCAACTACTACGCTTTCATCACCTTGTGCCGCCTGTACCTGTCCGCTGGTCGTTATTACCTGACGGAATGATTTAGGCTGGATTATTTCCGATTCTACTCCAGCTGCTTTCGCTTTTTCCGGAGCCAGGATTATCTCATCGGAATGTCCGGTTGCCATCTCTGCCTCGTGGTTATGTCCTTCGTGGTTTTCACTCGCATGATCGTGTTCCTCATGCTCGTGATCATGGCCTTCATGATCATGATTATGTGCTTTTTCCGTTTCATGACTATGCCCCTCATGGTCATGTTCCGATTTACTGTTGCAAGAGCCTAAAAGAAATAATCCCAAGACTCCCATAAAGATAAGTTTCTTCATGATGATATAATTTGTTCTTACTTTTTTATTAAATACAAAATTAGCGTAAAGAAAATGCAACAAAGTTGCGGATAAAAAGATAAACTTTCTATCTGTTAAGCAAGAACATCGCAAGGAGGAGCACGCAACCCCTTTACGTGGGGAAGACACGTAGAATGCAGTTTTTCTAAATAGTAATTATAAGGTAATGTGTTGTGTTCTGTCAACTGCAATGAAAGCGCCAATACATCCGTTACCGTATATAGCAACAAACAAAACGAATAATCAGGAGAAACACTGTCCTGAGCCCGATCCGGAGTTACACTTTTAAACTTGGTCACGCATCCGGCATTACATGTATGATTCTCATCGGAACTATTATGCTGCTGATGTTGTACAGAACATTGACAGCCGCACAAAGTCATATCATGCTGCAAGCAAAGGATTTCCCGGTGATGATGATGAGGCAGAACAGATGCAGTCAACATGATTATGCTGACCAACATTAATACCCATGCTATATATCGTCTCCGTTTCATCGGGCACAAAAATAGGTGTTTATCATGTAAATTCCAAAAAGAAAGCATGGTAAATGCCAAATTATCAGCAATTACCATGCTTTTTATTATCTTTTATGTATAAAGCTTACCAAATAGAGACACGTTTTTCAGGAGCCAAATACATAGGATCCCCCTCTTTAATGCCAAAAGCATCATACCATGCACCAATTTGAGGGAGTGCTCCGTTCACACGCCATCTGCCCAATGAATGTGGATCAGACTTTGTTTGCAAACGAATCTGCTCGTCGCGGATATTGCCAGCCCACACTCCGGCGTATGACAAGAAGAAGCGCTGTTCCGGAGTAAATCCGTCTTCTACTGGTAGCGGAGCATCTTTTGTCGCATTCTTGAACGCTTGGAAAGAAACCTGCAAACCACCATGGTCGGCTATATTCTCACCTAAAGTCAAAGAACCGTTGGCATTGAGTCCCGGCAAAACCTGAATGCTATCAAAGAAATTCACCATTACCTGAGCACGTTCTTCAAAACGTTTGGCATCTTCGGCTGTCCACCAATCTTTCAAATTACCATCCTTATCGAACTGACGTCCCTGATCATCGAATCCATGAGTCATTTCATGACCGATAACCACGCCAATAGCTCCATAATTAAATGCATCATCAGCATTCATGTCAAAAAACGGATATTGAAGAATACCTGCCGGAAAACAAATCTCATTCGTGGTCGGATTATAATATGCATTGACAGTCTGCGGAGTCATTCCCCATTCATCTCTGTCAACCGGCTTGCCTGCCTTGGACAACATATAATCCAGTTCGAATTCTGTAGCACGCTTCACATTGGCCCAATAAGAATCTTTTTCAATATTCAAACCGGTATAATCCCTCCACTTATCAGGATAGCCTACCTTTACATAAAAAGAATTCAACTTCTCAATAGCTTTAATCTTTGTGCTGTCACCCATCCATTCCAAATTCCGGATACGTTCTCCCAATGCGGTCTGCAGATTCTTTACCAACTGCACCATACGTTCTTTTGCGGCTGCCGGAAAATATTTCTCCACATACATCTGACCTACCGCTTCACCCAGTACCCCATTCACAGTACTTACGGCACGCTTCCAACGAGGTTGGTTAGCCTGTTTACCGGATAGTGTTTTTCCATAAAAATCAAAGTTTTGTGCTACCAAATCATCACTCAAGTAACCGGCAGCCCTGTCTATCAGATTCCATTGCATATAAGCGATCTGATTTTCAACCGGCAAGCTATTGATAATTTTCTCAACCTCTTTAATCGGCTCCACTTGAGAAACACTCAGTTCAGTCACCCCTTTCACGCCTATACCATTCAAGAAAGCATCCCAGTCAATGCCCGGAATCTCTTTCTTTAATTCATCCAAAGACATTTTATGATAATTGGCCGCAGGGTTACGCTGTTCCACCGCACTGAAAGAAGCTTTTGCAATACGGGTTTCGATATCCATTACAGCCTCCATTTTCTTTTTAGCGGCAGCCTCATCAAAACCAGCCAATTGGAACATCTTTACAATATGTTCTTTATACTTATTACGGATATTGGTAGTCACATCATCATTGTCCAAATAATATTCTCTTTCGCCCAGACTGATACCCCCTTGATACAATTGAAACAAATTGCTCTTGCTGTCCATGATATCGGCACCCACATAGAAACTGAAATAAGGGAATACACCGCTATGAGCCAGTTCCGCCATCAAAGGAACTATTTCCGATTTATCCTTCACTGAAGCAATCTTTTCCAAATCAGCTTGAATAGGAGTTACTCCATCCGCATTCAGTTTCACACTATCCATAGCCAGATTATAGATATCCCCTATTTTCTGACCTATTGTACCTTGCGCATTCTGTCCGGCAGCAATTTCCACAATCAATCCTTTCAGTTGTTCCCGGTTATTTTCGGCAAGCATATCGAATGAGCCAAAACGGGAATATTCATTGGTCAGAGGGTGTTTCTTCATCCATCCGCCACAAGCATACTGATAAAAATCAGCTCCTTGAACAGCCGTAGTGTCCAAATTTGTCAAGTCTATACCCGAAGTCATGACGGCTTCCTTTTTACTGTCGCATCCGGCAGCTACTGCCAGAGCCAATACAGCCATTGGTAAATAATGTTTTGCTTTCATTTGTTCTATATATATGATACATATTAACTTCCCTGCATCTCTTCTAATTCCATAGAAACGGCCTCCCATTCTTCTACCGTCTGATCCAAGTCCTTTTTCAGTTTCTGATGCTTTTCATACAAAGCCATATCCGATGCACCTTCGGGAGTAGCCATATCGGCTTCCACCCCGCTAATCTCAGTTTCCAGCTTTTCTATTTTTTGTTCACAATCCGCAATTCGTTTCTCCAATTTGCGAATTTTCTTATTCAATTCCTTTTGCGCCTCATAAGATAATTTGTTCTCACTGACCGTTTCGGGTTCTTCCTTTTTAGTGGCAGACACAGTAGGAGAAGCCGAAAGCTGCAACTCATTCAGACTCTCTATTTTCTTTTTCTGTAAAAAATCATAAATGCCGCCAATGTGTTCTTTTACTACTCCACCTCCAAATTCATAAACTTTGGTCACCAGTCCATCCAAGAACTCACGGTCATGAGAAACAACAATCACCGTTCCATCAAATTCCTTGATAGCTTCTTTCAATACATCCTTTGAGCGCATATCCAGATGGTTGGTAGGTTCGTCCAAAATAAGGAAATTCACCGGTTCTAACAAAAGTTTTATCATGGCAAGACGACTCCGCTCCCCACCCGACAGTACTTTTACTTTTTTATCAGAAGCCTCGCCTCCAAACATGAATGCTCCCAGAATATCACGAATTTTTAAACGAATATCCCCTTTTGCCACATAATCAATCGTATCAAAAACACTCAGATTTTCATCCAGCATCTGAGCCTGATTCTGAGCAAAATAACCAATCTGTACGTTGTGTCCGATGGTCAGTTTACCTTCGTATGGGATTTCGTCCATTATACATTTCACCAAAGTGGACTTACCTTCCCCGTTCTTTCCGACAAAAGCCACCTTCTCACCTCTATTAATAGTCAAAGTCACATCGTGGAAAACAAGATGACTGCCGTATACTTTCTTCACCCCGTCACAAATGACCGGATAATTGCCGGAACGCATGGCAGGCGGAAACTTCAACCGCAAGGCTGAATTATCTTCATCATCAATTTCAATAGGAACTATTTTTTCCAATTGCTTGATGCGGCTCTGCACCTGTACAGCCTTGGTAGCCTTATAACGGAAACGCTCTATGAAATCTTCCGTATCCTGAATTTGCTTCTGCTGGTTCTCGTATGCACGCAATTGCTGCTCACGACGTTCTTTGCGCAATACCACAAACTCATCGTAAGCCACTTTATAATCATAGATATGCCCGCAAGATATTTCAATCGTACGATTGGTCACATTATTAATAAATGCACGGTCGTGGCTCACCAATACAACGGCTCCCGCACTTGTCTTCAAAAAGTTTTCCAACCATTGAATGCTTTCTATATCCAGATGATTGGTAGGCTCGTCCAACAGCAACACATCGGGCCGTCGCAACAGCAACTTGGCCAACTCTATACGCATACGCCATCCACCACTGAACTCAGATGTAGGACGGTTAAAATCCTCCCGGCTAAATCCCAACCCCATCAATGTACGTTCTATCTCAGCTGTATAATTGGTACCTCCCATCATCAAAAAGCGTTCATTGTCATGGGTGAATTTCTCAATCAGTTTATGATAGTTTTCTGAATCATAATCTGTTCTATCCGCCAACTCCTGATTCATTCTCTCAATACTAGCCTGCAAGTCAAAGATATGTTCAAAAGCCATCTCCGCCTCTTCCATCACAGTATGTTTATCACTCAGAATCATGACTTGAGGCAGATAGCCTATCGTCACATCACGCGGAACAGAAACACTACCTGAAGTAGGCGCCTGTATTCCTGCCAATATCTTAAGCATAGTAGACTTACCGGCCCCATTCTTCCCGACCAGCGCAATACGATCTCTCTTATTGATAACGTATGACACATCCTCAAACAGAGGCGTTACTCCAAACTCTACTTTCAAATTATCTACTGAAACCATTCGTTTTTATCCTTTTGCAAAAGTGGCAACAAATATACGGTTTTATATGTAAAAAAGACAAAATACAAGTAAATAAAAAAAGTCCTCATCCTTAACAAATAGGACAAAAGTATTAAAACGTGTTAGAAAACATATTTTTTTAGTTGTTTTATTTGCAAAATCCACTAAAACACGTACCTTTGCAACGTGTTTTTCATAGTATTAGATTTAAGGTTAACAAAGGTTGGAGCAAGGCGTTGCTCCTTTTTTTATGTCTACATTTTCCTCATACTTAAATATTGACTTAGCTCAACCAAGCAAAATTTATCTGTAATACAAAAAATGACTGCTTCATTCTCATGAAGCAGCCACCAACAAAATACACGACGTAACACAACTATGTTTTACACATATCAGTTATTTAATATCGATTCCACAAGGATTGAGTCCCGGACCACCACCACCTGTATATCCCCTACTTTCTCCTGTGTCCCATGGAGAAATCCAAAAAGCATATAAATCGCCACAAGTAACATAAAACTTCACTTTAACTATCTTGCCTGAAAAAGCAGCAAGTTTTTTACCTGATTTCCAAGTTACCAATTGTTTAGTACTGTTCAAATCATTCATTTCCTTACAATCCTCTCTGGAAAATCCCGTAATCACATTACCATTTTCATCCATTATCTCCACCTGCAAATCCTTTGCTTGTGCATTCACAAAAAAATGATTACCATCAAACTTTATTTTCTCGGTAACAAGTACCCCTTCTGTGTCTGTATGCATGGAAACGAACCCATCACGACGTAAAGTTGCCAACCCAGTAGAAGTAAATCCATCCCACATCACTTTATTCTTCATTCTTCCACTAGAATACAAATACAAAGAATCACCAACAATGAGAGGTACGCCAATAACAGACTGCATATTTCCCCAATTCCATGCCCCTTCCGTTTCATTTACTCCCATAACAGGTTCATAACTGGGACGATAAAAATGAAAACCATCCCGACTATATCCCATCCCTATTTCATTTCTTTTCTGAATACCTAACTTACCACAGAGATCATTCTCTGGTCCTTTCCACATAGCATAGAACCCTAGCATAACACTTTCATAAGGCATAGCATCAAAATTATAAATGGCTGGACGCACATCAGGAAATTCAGGATGTGGCAGTTCCTTATCGGAAGGAGTAAACCACAAAACTATATTTTTATCCTTTATTCCTTTAGCCAATGAATGCGCCACGCTAACTGCCATCTCTGGATCTTCATTTTCCAAATAGCCTCTAGAGCGTCCGTCTGCTTTACTCCCCTGCCGTAGACTAATAGCCCATTTTTGAGTAAACGGATTATAGAAAGCAGTGGTACGATCCCCCACCGGTCCTGATTGCGCAACTCCTTCCGACCAATGAATACCATCTTTTGAATATTTTAAAATTATTTTCCATCCTCCACTATGTTTTTCCACATTGAAGAGTTTGAAACGTTTTTCTGGTTCTGGACACATTTTATCGAGCCAAACTGTAGCCGCATCCCGATCACAAGTATCTACAATATTCGTACCCGGCACTATATCCATATTCACTTTTTCCCAATGCTTCCCATCTTTTGACTCCGCATAACAAGTATAAAAGCTTTGACGATGTTTGTGCATAGATCCGGCACCAGCCAAATACCACATTTTAAATTTTTGTTCGCTTTCATCATACCATATTCCATCACTGAAAGGAGCAGCATAAGGAGCACGTTCAAAAGTGTATTCCCACTCCTTATCCGGAGCAAGTACCGGATTATTCTCATAGAACATAGCTTTATGGGAAACACGCTCCATATCTGTTTCTGCAATTAAAAAATCATCAACGAATAATTGACGTCCTAGATTTACAGAAATAACAGTCGGTTTGTTTGAAATATAAGGTAAAGGCATTTCGCGACGTACTCCATCATCAATCATACTAGGAGGCCATTGCTCGGGCAGCACAATACCATTATGCAATGTTCTACCATTCTCTTTCACCGTTTTATC
>OMDF01001049.1_pt1 | contig 14429 bp, 9 predicted proteins | sample 1673631 | NCBI WGS metagenome assembly OMDF01 (sample SAMEA103958117, study PRJEB25191) | human gut metagenome | biome: human-associated habitat [ENVO:00009003]; feature: intestine environment [ENVO:2100002]; material: feces | place: Germany | collected 2013/2015 | reverse complement strand
AGGTTACTTTGAAAGTAGCGGTCGCTCCCGGTTTAAGTTCTTTCTTGCCGCCGGACAAATCGACACGCTCATCATCACAAGTGACGCTGTAGATCGTGAGCGGAGTCTTTCCGGCATTCGTAATCTCAAATGTACCCGATACTTTACCACCGATCAACGGAACGATGTTTTTCTTGTTCGGTAGCTTGCCGAATTCCAGTAAAGTGCCGGATAATTCCGCTATTGGGGCTTGGGCTTTATCCGCAGCGGATAGTTTGCTGAAATTATCGATCACGTTGGCGGAGATCTGGATCTCTCCGGATACTTCCTTCTTTCCGGCGCTCTGTATCATGATCGGCAAAAGCGTAGAGACTCGTCCTTTCCGCTTCAGGACCTTGGCATCCATAAGGATCGTAATGGCACCGACCTCGTCCGGTTGAAGGGTAGCCGGGTTCACCTGTACGTTAAGGTAGTGAGGTACTTTACCCAGATGAATCGTAGCCGAGGTCTTTCCCTCGTTCTTAATGTTGATCTTCTCGCCCAACGTTTCCTCCGGACGGATACTGCTGAATAGAACAGTCTTCGTATGCAGCTTCAGATCACCGATAGAATAAGGATACGTAAAGACCGGCTGCGAAGGTTTCGGGGTGACATTTCCCTTAATGGCTAGGCTGTAACTCCCTTTCTTCCCATTGCTGAATATCGATACGGTTTTATAAAACGGGCCGGGGCGTCCTTTCGGATTATACGTTATCTTAACTTCACCGGTCTTACCGGGAGCGATCGGCGACTTAGTCCATTCCGGCCGTGTACAACCGCATGACGCAGTAACACGGGTGATGACCAAAGGGGCGTCTCCCGTATTCTTTATCGTGAAAGTATGACTGGCGAATCCATCGGCCTCGGCTATTGTCCCGAAATTATAAGTCAACTCGTCCGACAAGATTTGGGCGCCTTGTTGTGCCCAAGCTGTCGTTATAGATATAATTGCTGTAAGAGCAAGGATCAACCTTTTTATATTCAGCATTCCAATTGGGGGTTTTTTACGTATTTCTTATTCAACCTCTCCCCGGATGTTCATGATGAAGCTTCCGGTTTTCCCGTTACTGTATACGGAAATGGTCTTCGTGAAAGGACCCGGACGTCCTGCCGGATCGAAAGTAACCTTGATCTGGGCTTTCTTACCCGGAGCTACCGGTTCTTTCGGCCATTCCGGGGTCGTACATCCGCAAGACGCGATTACACGTGTAATGACCAGAGGCATATCGCCTGTATTGGATACTTCAAACGTATGGGATACTTTTCCGTCCGCTTCCTTGATGGTACCGAAGTCGAAACTGGTTGTTTCCGCGGAAATAACTGCTTTCTTCTGAGCCGAAGCCATTCCTGTCGCTAACAGGATCGCCATGAAAATAAAAACTATTTGTTTCATCTTATCGTTTAGTTTTAATTCGAATTACAAAGATAGTCATTTCAATTGAAAGTTGAGAATTGAAAATTGAAAATTAGAGGAAGATAACGCTTCTTGCGATGCCTATTCTTACCTTCTTACGGTGCCCATTCTAACCTCCTTATACTGGGCATTGTAAGGAGGTTAGAACGGGCATTGTAAGAAAAGGCTTGTTTAGGGCATGATCCGCAAGCTTTCTCCGGCGGTGTGCGACACGAATTCCGGGGCGTACATACATTGAATCGTACTGATACCTCCGGCGTATTCGCCGCTACGGGATACGTAGACCGGATATTCCAAGACAAACGTACCTTCCGGCAGACGATTGATGAAGAAATTCTCGGATACGTCTTTTGGGGATCTGTAATACCAGATACCGTCTCTTGATTCCGGGCTGGAAAGTTGATCGGCCGGTTCGAAGCAGCCCGCACGTAGATCTTTCAAGAATACGTAATTCATTTCACGGTCTGTCCGGATCGTTAGCCGAACGATTACCTTGTCTCCGATGCGGAGCGGCTGCTCCGGTGTTACGGGACGGATTTGGCGGTTGGTACCGTTATTGGTCTCGACGAATAATTTCTTCTCGACACTCAACACCCCTTTTTGTCCTTTTACCTTGTCGATCTCTTGGAAGTATTGCTCGTAAACAGCTCCCCATGCCGGAGTGTTTCCTTCCTTGCGGATCGAGAGCACGGGGTTGGCGGAACTATTTACCGGCTCGTTCGGAAGTATCGTTTTGAGGTAACCGGTAGCGATTTCCCCTTCCGCTGTACTATAGGTCTTGCCGTCCCATGTCGCTACACAGGTGTTTTGCGTGTTCAGCCAATCACTACCCGTGAGTAGCAAGGCGTAAATGGCGTTTACCGTGGCGGGTACGGATTCCCAGTTTTGTGTACGTTTCTGGTTTAGCAACCATTGTTTCATCCGGTTTGTATTCTGGGTATCCGGCGCGATTTCGTTAAAGACGGACATTAATAAGCAATGCGTGTCGATCGGTGAGGTGAAATAATCACTCCCCCTGCGGTTGTTTGCCCAATACATACCTTTCTCCTCGGAGATCGTAGCGGTCTTCTTTAGTCCTGTCAGGATCGCTGTCGCCACCTCCTTTTTACCGTTTCGATGCATTAACAAGGCGATTTCGCCCTTGCTGATTAAAGAATATTGATTCCAGTGCTTCTCCGCTTGGTTCGTATAGAAACGGATCACTTCCCGGGCGTCTCCCAGTTCCGGGATATCCCGGTAGGAGCTGCGGACGAATAAGAACTCTACCTGCTCCGGCGAGGGCCATGCGTTTTGCCATTTCTTATCGTATTTCAGCAAGTTCTCATAATCCGTTTGCATACTTTTGTCCAAGAACTTGAGGGCCTTCATTTGCATCTCTTTCTCCGCTTGCCCATATTGGATCGCGTTTAGCTGTACAAGCTGTGACATACCTTTCAGGATAGAAAGCGTGATCGCACGGCTTGCGGGGAAACCTTTGAACCAGCTCCATCCACCCTCTTCGTTCTGTTGTTGGATCATTACATTTTCAAAAGTAAAGTTGCTATTGTATGACACTTTGGTTCTGCCACCCTGTCCTTGTTTGGTTGTAACCAGAATCACACCGTTACCACCGCGTGAACCGTAAAGAGCTGTAGCCGAAGGACCCTTCAGTACAGAAATTGATTCAACATCATCAGGATTCAGCATGGATAGTCCGTCACCGGTATCCGAATAACCTGCACCCCAAGAGTTTGTATTTACGTCGTCAACGCCTTGAGAGTTGTCGAACGGAACCCCGTCCACTACCACCAACGGCATATTATTACCGGATATAGAGTTGTTACCACGGATGACGATACGGTTTGAACCACCGGGAATAGAAGTTGAAGAAATATTCATACCGGCAATCTTACCATTCAGTGATGTGGCAATGTTTGCAGTCCGGTTTTCAATAAGAGCGTCCCCTTTTACGTCTTGCACTGAATAGCCGAGCGCCTTCTTTTCACGCTTCATACCTAAAGCCGTCACCACTACCTCATCCAGAGCATAGTCTGTTCCGCTTAACTGTATTTTGTACGTAGCATTATTTGTAACAGGAATTTCCTGTGCGTCGAATCCAATGAAAGATACTACCAAGGTTTTTCCATTGGATGGAATATCCAGAGAGAACTTGCCGTCGATATCTGTTGCTGTACCGATGCCTGTTCCTTTTACAAGTACAGTTGCTCCGATAATCGGTTCGCCTTGAGTGTCTGTCACTACTCCGGAAATCCTTCTTGAGTTCTGTGTACTAGACGAAGTGGTATTTTGTGCACTTACACTCATTCCAGGAATGTAACCGCCACATATAAGCATTAGGCCGGTTACTGATAGAATTAAAAGTTTTTGCATTAACATAGATTTAATAAACAATAATGGTTAATAGTCCAGAATTATATCATCATATATGATTGGCTTGCTTTGAATATTTGTAACTTAACTTGAAAATAATGTTGTTATTTTCTCATACTCAAAGAATTACCAGAGGCTGTTGGGCAGCTGTCACATTACCAATGTCTATGAACAGTACACTTATAGTTACTGCTGAGAGGAGTTTGCTGTTTGCGAATCCTTTTCTTTTGCGATCTTCATTCATAAAAAGTTGATGATTTTGTTGTTAACTAAAATAGTCTTCTCTGAAAGAGTAAGAATGGGCAATTGAGAATAGCTTTGAGGCTATTTCTGCTGTCAGGTGGGGTCTTGTTCCATAGGCTCTTTTTTATTTTTAGGTTTAACTTATATTTTATCTCTCTTATTTTAATTATACATTAGCTAAGTTCCAAGAGAACATTGCCGAGTTTTTATGGTAAAAAGAATATAACAATACCCATTGACAGAATTAGTTAATTTCTTTCAGGTTATGAATAAAAGGGAGTATCATCCTATACCCATTATTTAATTCGAAAATACTCTTTCAGGTCCTTCAGTTTTCCCCGAGCGCCCTGTTCATCGGTGTTACAGCTGAAACTTCCAACCTTATGATTGTTTCAGGTATCTTTCAGCCGGAATGCCGATGAACAGGGTGCTCGGGGAAAACTGAAACCTGAAAGAAGAAAGATTGACCTGAAAGCAAGTAATGTTGTGATCTGGAACAAGTAATGTTGAGAATGATTACATTGCTTGTTCTTATTCATAACAAGCAATGTAATTTTCAGGCAAGTCCTGTTCTTTTAGCGTCTATATATCGGTGACGTTGGATATATAGATACTGCGCATCCGATATATAGATGTGACGCGTCCGATATATAGATGCCGCATGTCCGATATACTTATCTTTCATGCCTTGTTTTTGTATTAAATAGAGGATTATTTAATTAAAGCCCATTTAATTAGCTAACGCCAAATTATTCTTTGTGTTTTTCTTATTAGAAATGTTATTTAGCTCTTTATTATTTGTTTATATTCCGATTTATGGTATATTTGCCAATAAACGGAACCTGTTTTGTGATATTTTGCCAATAATCGGAACATAAAAGTAGTTATTATGGAATTATATCGTAGTATAATCGAAGAATTGAAAACGTGGAAACGCAATCCAGGGAGAAAACCTCTTATTTTAAAAGGGGCTCGTCAAACTGGCAAGACATGGATTCTTGAGTATTTTGGACGAACAGAATTCAAATACACCGTCAAATTCAATTTTGATAAGGATCATTCTATCCATGAAATCTTTAAAATGACCAAAGAGCCTTCGCGGATTATCTCGCAATTGTCCTTACTGACCGATTACCCTATCTTACCGAATGAGACATTGCTCATTTTCGATGAAATTCAAGAATGTAATTCTGCCTTAAACTCATTAAAGTATTTTTATGAAGATTCACCCGAATATGTTGTAGTAGCTGCCGGTTCATTATTAGGCGTAGCTTTGACTAAAGGGGAGTCATTTCCGGTAGGCAAAGTTGATTTTCTCGATCTATATCCCCTCACATTCAAAGAGTTTCTGAAAACAGCCAATGAGAAACTATATAATTACGTGGAAGAATTGTCCGAGATATCAGCTTTACCTCAATTTATTACAAATCGCCTTAGCGAGTTGTACCAGCAGTATTTGGTAATAGGTGGCATGCCTGCCGTCATCAACAGTTTCCTTGAAAACAAAGGCATGGAAAAAGTCAAAAAGGAACAACAGGCAATACTTAACGCCTATATTTTAGATTTTTCAAAGCATGCTGAAAACAAGGATATTCCCCGTATTATCCATATATGGAATTCTATCCCAAGCCAGTTAGCCAAAGAGAACCGGAAGTTTGTTTACAAAATGGTCAAACCCGGCGCTCGTGCCCGTGATTATGAAGACGCTCTGCTTTGGTTGGAAAGCGCGGGTTTGATTTATCGGGTGTTTTGTACCACCAAGCCCTTTCTTCCTTTAAAAGCTTACGATGATTTGTCTGCATTTAAAGTTTATTTATCTGATGTCGGATTATTACGCGAATTGTCAGGTCTTCCGCCGGAAGCTATCTTTTTAGGAAATGAAACTTATACGGAATTTAAAGGTGCTGTTGCCGAAAACTACGTTTTGCAAAGTTTAGCGCCTCAATATGACATCCTTCCACGCTATTGGACTTCTTTAGGAAAAGCGGAAGTCGATTTTATCATTCAATCCGATAGTGACATTATCCCTGTTGAAGTAAAAGCTCAAACCCGTTTGGGAGGTAAAAGCTTATCTGTTTATGATGCAACCTATCATCCGGTATGCAAGTTGCGCTATTCATTAAACAATCTGAAGCAAGACGGGACACTGATTAATATCCCTTTATATTTAGCGGATTGGACAAAAAAGATTGTATCTTTCATCTCATAATCATCCGCTCATTATCCCTTGGTCTTTATCGTTGCATTATTAAATGGTCATTAATTTAATGACCATTTAATAATGTAACTTTAGTCGGTAATGTTATAAATAGACTCAGCGTGCATACACAAAATAGAGATTTGCTGTACATTATTGAAATCTACATTGTTTTCTTTGATAAACCTCTTTAGTTCTTCTTTCTGTTTAGGATATAGTTTCAAAAGCTGATTGAAATTCTTGAAAGGCTTTTTCTTTCCTTTTTGCTCTATCCAATAAATGTTATATCGGCTCCCGAGTATTAACTTCTCCGGATCGAAATCATAACGTTCTCCGCGTCCTGCATACGTTCCTCCGTATGTTTTTACAGAAGTTGTTTCTGTAGGTTGACCGAACGCACCTTTTGAGGCTTCTTTGCGCATATTCCCTTTGTATTGTACATACAGTACAGGATTCGTCGGCAAAATCTCGATACCATTATTCTCTTCCGTATAGAACACCCGGTTACCGAATTTTATAACCTGTATATCTTGCGGGTTACTTAATGCTTTCACCTTATTATCAACACGATCAACAAAATAAAATTTGTTTGCCAGTATGTTGTAATTCATTTTTTCGCGAAATTGCGAACCGTTCTTGAAATAGACAACCGCTTCTTGAAAATCATCAAAAAGAAAAGAAGAAGTATTCTTGTCTTGTGCATATAGCATACATACAGTGCATGCCCAATAGAATAAAAGCAAACATTTTTTCATATTTACATTATATTATAAATGAATAAACAATAATGCCCGACTCATTTATGCTGAAAACACAAATGGGCGGGCATTATATTCTTAACCAGAATGATTCAGAAACTATTATACAAAGTTACCACCCTGTTGTCTGCGTCAGTTTGAAACCTTTCTCCGCATAAGCATTGATTTCTTGCTCTCCTACAGGAGAACAATAACTCCGGTCACTGAAAGTATTACGCGGCTGAACATTAGTAGGCATATAATAACCTACCATTTCGGAGGCATTGCTTCCATCGAAAGTAATGACTGTACCGTCTTCCTTCTTGACCTGTCTCTTGCCAATATACTGTTCATCCAAGTAAGCCGGAACTTCTTTTACCATATCTACCCAAGGGCCTATCATTGTATCCGGGTACTTGTTGTTGTCCATATACTCCAATTTCTTCCAACGCTTGATGTCATGCAAACGGCAGTGCTCATAAAACAACTCCATGCGGCGTTCACGGCGGATTTCCCAAATCAATGGGGTGACATCCTTATCCCTGGCAGGATCAAAATTTTCTGTTATATCGGCTAATACCATATCGGCAGTGTTTTTCAGTCCTTTAGCCTGTGCAGTAGCATCCAGCGGACGGCGTCTTAACTGATTAATAGACGCGTTGATATCTTCTTGAGTTACCCCACCCAATTCAGCTTTAGCTTCAATCCAATTTAACAGCACTTCCGCGTAACGGATTACCGGAGCATCATTTGTATTGGTATTAGAATCATAAATAGGATTGTTCTTGGGATTATCCATCGTCAATGCTTCACGATCGATGAATTTGGAAGCATACAGCAGTGTGACAGAATTGATATTCACATGATCAATAAATGTTGCCTCAAAACGCGGATCGCGAGTTTTTGCCAAGTTTGCTACACTCAACAACTTTGCATTCTCAAGATCAGAATGCTGATAAACTTTACCATCCTGGCAAATGAAAGACTTTGCTAGCGCAAGATTGGGGGCTGGCGCCTGGCTTTCTACACCATTAGAATAAGATGCAATATGGTGTTTAAGCATTTCGAATGTATAATGACGATACATAATAGCCTCTTTATTACCTTTCAAGTCCTGCGAACCGAACACATCACGGAATGGAGTGTCGATAGCGTATTTACCGCTATTGATTACTATTTCGGCAGCTTCCTTTGCCAACTGCAAATATTTGTTTGCCGCAGTCTGGTCTCCGCCATGATACTTCTGCCATGTCCCCTCAAAAAGCATCCAGCGAGAGGCAAACGCTGCTGCAACATACCGGTTCAAAGTGTTATCGCCATCGTTAGTGCGTATATTGACCAACACTTCATTCTTTAACATATCATAAACTTTATCCATTACAAATACACGGCTGTCGCGGTCTTTATACATGGCTTCCAGGTCGCTATTGGCAAATGAGGTTTCATAGTAGGGTACGTCACCAAATACAGCTACCAACCGGGAGTAAGAGAAGCATTTAAAGAAAGCTGCTACAGCATGCCAGTGATTATACGCTTCTTCCGTTACATTCCCTTTCATATTAGCTTCCAGACGTTCCATAAAAACGTTCGCTTTACGAATCCAGGTAAAATTCCAAGTCGGACCAACGTACTGGGTCTGATAGGTAGCCAAATCACCTGTATTTGAACTGCCAAGGGTACTGGGAATCGAATTGCTAAACGATGACTGCTGACCTGTAGAAGCTAAATCATCCGAAAAGGAGTAACCACGCAAAGGAGCATAATTAGTTGTCCATCCATCAGCATAGCCTACAAAATAGTTCCTATAAAACCCGTTGGCATACAGACGGGCATCCATCTCGGTTTTCCAAAAGGTGCCATCAGTCGGAGTGTTTAGTTGCGGGCGGTCCAAAATGTCATCACAAGATGTAGTAGCTAGAACTACCGCAGAGAGTATGATTAATATATATTTTTTCATATTGATATATTTTTAGAAGTTTAACTGAATACCTACAGACATATTCTTCATGGTTGGCGTACCAACACCTGTACGGCCGGAGTTATAGTTTGTAGAGTTGAACATAGAGAAACCTGAGATTTCTTCCGCATCAATCGGCAAACCTCCCAGTTTGTCAAACGTAAAGAAATTTTCGCAGGCCACATAAATACGAGCCTTGTTAATCAGTACTTTCTTAGTCCATACGGCAGGCAGTGTATAACCTAGCGTGATGTTTTTGATACGGAAATAAGACATATTGAGCAAGTATCGATCCTGTGTTTGCATGTTGAAACCAGTATTGGAACCTGCCAGATTATAAGCGGCCGGATAAAAAGCATCTGTACGATCTTCTCTCCAATAATTACCTGCAATAGCCTGCGGCATAGCACCGTCACCTGTATTAAAGCCAGGGATAGCAAGAAAACCTGCACCCCAAATATCGCGTTTACCTACACCCTGCATAAAGATAGAGAAGTCAAAGCCTTTATAGTCAGCACCCAAACGGATACCATATTCGTAACGAGGTGTAGAGTTACCAATAACTTCCAAGTCCCCCGTATCACGTTTACCGTAATTCGGATCATTTTCATCGGTTACCGTACCTACTGATCGGGAACCGCCATCAATTTTCCCATCACCATTCACATCTTTATATTTCACATCGCCGGGGCCAAATTTTATTGTTCCCGTTTGGAAATAATCTTGATATACCCCATTCGGATCTTTCAGTTTGTTCATTTCTTTAGCGCCGGGAGTGTTAGCGGGCACTTCTTTACCATTCAAGGCCCAAACGGTAACTAACTTACCATCGGCATATACGAATTCGTCTTTTTGATAAAGGCGATCTGTGCGATAGCCCCATATTTCACCATACTTTTTCCCTATATACCAACTGTCAATGCTCTTTGTATCACCATAAGCAGTGATTTCAGTCTGGGCATCCGACAAAGAAACCATAGCGTTGACCCCTAGTCCGTTTTCAAATCGATGATTATAGTCGATAGAAAGTTCCCAGCCTCGTGTTCTTAAAGAGCCGAAATTCCCTTTCGGAGAACCGGCACCAAAAGTCCATGTAACACCTTCACCCGGAACAATCATATTCTTGGTGTCGCGTTGATACCAGTCGAATGTTACCCCTAATTCACCGTTAAAGAATCGCGCATCGAAGCCAAAATCCAATGTGGCTATATCTTGCCAAGTGATTCTAGGATCTACTGCCGCTGGAGTTCCGGCATAAATAATCTTATTACCACTCGGATCAAGCCAACTTGCCTGTCCCTGGCTGATAGTGGGCACATACAATGAACTGGATACAGTTTGATCACCAATCATACCCCAAGAACCTCGGAGTTTCAAAGAAGAGAGGAACGTTTTGGACCAGTCCATGAATTTCTCTTCACTGAGGCGCCAGCCTAAAGAGAAAGAAGGGAATGCGCGCCATTGCAGATTGCTGGGAAATTTAGAAGAACCATCATAGCGGATGTTCGCTTCCAGCAAATATTTGTCCATCAGATTGTAATTGACACGTCCGAAGAAACCGAGCTGACCATCCCAGTAGAGGTTACCGCTGGAAGTCTGCGTGCCGATGGTTTTATCCCAACTGAGGTTATTAATATCTGTAAGGTTAGTGATCTGCGACCAGTTATCTTCAGATTCCCAGTCAGTCCGGTTCATTCCAACCAATACCTTCAAATTGTTTTTTTCGTTGATCTGCCAATTATAATCAGTTGTAATATTGAGCGTATGTCTTTTAGCGTTAGTCACTTCACGACGAATATGGTCAGGATTAGCACCGTCTGCAGTATACTGCCGATAGCTCAAGCCGTATGCAGGCATAGCACCTTCAGTACCTGCTGATACCACTTCTCCCATATTATTAACGTATATTTGGTTACCGTTACCATCCAATCTCTTGACGGGAGACGTCCATGTATCAGCGGCTGTAAATTTAGTACCGTTTTTTTTCCATATCTGGTCTTCGCCTGCATAAGTATAATCGATGTCAAACTTCCAGTCCTTCGTTATTTGCAGAGTTGCGCCTACATTGAAACTCAAGTAATTATTCTCTTTGTTTGCAGTGTTCGCCTGATGAATTTCAGAAGCCGGACTGCGCATTTCATTTCCGTTCTCATCATATCCTATCGGATAAGTACTATCCCAACGATAGAGATAGAGCCATGGGTCAGCCGTTGTAGAGTTTGTCGCGTAAGCATAGCGTTTGTTACGTTTCGAATAATTAGCTCCGGCACGGGCTGTAATATACTTGTTGATTTCGGTACTTAAACGTATAGAACCGTTCCATCTGCGGAAATCATCATGTTTAGCCAATTTCATCAAACCATTTTGATCCAAATAGCCTAAACCGACATTGAACACAGTCTTACCACTCCTGCCGCTCAACGAGATATTATGTGTTTGCGAAGGAGCCCATTCACGAATCATGTAATCATAAGGATCGAAAGTACGTATGGAAAACTTACGATTGGAAGCATCTACGTACCAGTCGCGGCCGTATACGAACGGATCATTGACTCCTAACTTGCCACCCCAAGTTTTGTCCCATTCCTTAGCTCTTTCAAGACTGGTTTCATCTACATACCAGAATGCTCCATATAGAGTGCCTTTGGCACGTTTCAGCGCATCAATGCGATACTGAATACCATCAACTCTTGCCATTTCCATCTTCTTGGAAATATTTTGCCAAGAGAAATTACCGGAATAGCTTACTTCTACTTTCTCACTTTTAGCACCCTTTTTTGAAGTGATCAATACTACACCAAAAGCCGCCTTTGCACCATAAATAGAAGCAGAAGCTGCGTCTTTCAATACGGTGATAGATTCAACATCATCAGGATTCACCATCTGAATAGAAGGAATCTCCACGTTGTCTAACAAAATCAGCGGTGTAGAGCTACCATCGATGGAGCCGATTTGTCCACGTACTTTTATAGTCGGATCCGAACCTATTTCACCACTTGGAATAACGACCGACAGCCCCGGCGTAGTGCCTTGTAACCCCCGGCCGATATCAGGAATCTGGCGTCCTTCTAAAGTCTTGCTTATATCTACCGTCGCAATTGCTCCTGTCAGGTTTTCTCTCTTTTGAGAGCCATAACCTACTACTACCACCTCTGATAGAATTTCACTATCTTCCGCCAAAACTATTTTCATAGTTCGGGTAGCTTTTACTTCTTGAGGTTGGTAACCGACATAAGAGATTTTCAATATAGCCCCTGGCTTTACATTCAATGTAAACCTTCCATTAATATCTGTAATACCACCGTTGGTAGTGCCTTTTTCGACCACGCTGGCGCCAATAATCGGTTCATCAGCAGCATCCAAGACTACACCTGTAACAGCGATAGTTTGTAGCTGCTCTTTTATATCCGGAACATTGCCTGAAACAGTTTGGGTAGCCATCACATTATCGCTGCCTAATAGCAGTGCACTGATTGCTACTGCCGTGAGGAATTTGCTATATGCCAATCCTCGTTTTTTGCGTTCTTCATTCATAAATGATTGATGATTTTGTTGTTAATTAAAATAGTTTTCTCTAAAATAATTAGGGTAAGGATAGTCTGTATAGAAATAGCTTTGACTATTTCTCCTGTCAGATAGATTTCTTCTCCATAGGCGTTCTTCTATTTTATAGGTTTAACTTATATATTATCTCTCCTTATTTATATTACAGTCCAACGGTTCCAAGAGAACTTGGTAAATATGTATTAGAAGGATAGCTTTGCTCTAAATTTATTTTTCGATGCCTACCAGGAGCGTACCCGGGACGTAGTTGCTCCGTACCAAAGTCATACTTTCTTCGGTCAGAAGTACCTCTGAGTGGAGAAAGTACGGAGCAACCACGACTCAGGTACGTCTCGGGTATAGCCAGAATGATAAAGGGATGGTCTATTCCGATTCATAAAAGTTGAGTCCTTATAGGAATGAACTTTCAGGAATAGAGTCTTTCCTCCCTTCAGGAAGTAGCTGTGAGGGCAATTTCAGATGGCTACACCCTTTACTTCGGATGGCTACACCCTTTTGACGTGATAGCTACACCCTTTATAGCAAAAGGTGTAGCCCTACAAAAGGGATACTTAACCCACAAGAAAACGGGTTACAATTCTTCCATATAAATTTAAGGAGATATGCAGTAGTTCACCTCTTTTTTACACTTTAACCATGTATTCCTCAGATATTCTTTTCAGTAAGTAATGCAAAGCACGAAAACCAAACGATTAAGTGAAGTTTTGGAAGTTTTTGTCTTGGTATATTAAAAAAAACTATATATTTGTATCCAATTCTAAATCTAACTGCGTATGAAACTGATTGCAGAGAGTGGTTCGACAAGAACTGAATGGGCTTTGGTTGAAGACAATCACCTGATACAACGTGTTTTTACAGAGGGACTTAATCCTTTCTTCCAAACCCGAAGAGAGATCAGCCGGAGTGTGCGTTTAGGTTTACCCGAAACTTTTTTCAAAAGAAAACTGGAGCAAGTATATTATTATGGAGCCGGTTGTACTTCTTATGAGAAAAAGAATGTATTGGGTGCCTCATTAGTAGCACAGTTCAAAACTCCGATCCAAGTAGAGAGTGACTTACTTGCCGCCGCCCGTGGTCTGTTTAAATGTGAAGCAGGAATTGCCTGCATTTTAGGCACCGGATCTAATTCTTGCTTTTACAACGGAAAGATTATTGTAAAAAATGTCAGAGCAGGCGGATATATATTGGGAGATGAAGGTAGTGGTGCTGTATTAGGCAAGCATTTTCTTTCGGATGTACTAAAGGGCTTGGCTCCTAAAGAGGTAATGGCTGATTTCTTTGAGAAATTCCGTATTAGTCCCAATGAAGTAATGGAGTCTGTTTATAATCGCCCGTTTCCTAATCGTTTTTTATCCACTATTTCTTATTTCCTGGCGGATTATACGAGTGATGATTATGTTTACGAACTAATAATCACCAATTTGCGCAACTTCTTCACAAGGAATGTATGCCAATATGATTATAAGAACTATCCAATCCGCTTTGTAGGTTCGTTAGCCTATAGCTATGCCCCGATTCTAAGAGAAGTCGCCGGTGACTTTGGCATTGAGTTGGACGTGATTGAAGAAACTCCCATGAATGGACTGATTGACTTCCACTCATTAAATATTGAAGAACCTTAATATTTGTATATAAAGCATATCACAGAAGATGCAAACCTTCTCGAAGAGCAAATATATAAATATAAAGTTAAATAAATGCAAAGGAATGTTCTTGATATTAAATTATAATATATCTTTGCTAAGAAGAAACGAAGAAATGGCGTTTCATCACCTTTGTTAATAACGAGTTTATCTCTTAAAACAACCAACTAAATAGTAACAGTATTTAGTGTATTTTAATTTTTAACCGACAATGTATTTACCAAGTTCTCTTGGAACCGTTGGACTGTAATAAAATACACTAAATACTGTTACTATTTAGTTGGTT
>OMDF01001016.1_pt1 | contig 14868 bp, 10 predicted proteins | sample 1673631 | NCBI WGS metagenome assembly OMDF01 (sample SAMEA103958117, study PRJEB25191) | human gut metagenome | biome: human-associated habitat [ENVO:00009003]; feature: intestine environment [ENVO:2100002]; material: feces | place: Germany | collected 2013/2015 | reverse complement strand
TTCTGATTTTCTTTTTCCCGATTTTATTTGGAACATTTTTCCAGCAGCTCTATAACACTGCGGATGCCATCATCGTCGGCAACTTTGTCGGCAAGGAAGCACTCGCCGCCGTCGGCTCCGTCGGTCCGATCATCAATTCTCTGATCGGCTTTTTCATGGGACTTTCCACCGGTGCCGGTGTCATTATCTCTCAGTATTATGGCGCAAAGGCGGATGAAAAGGTCAGCCGCACCGTCAGCACGACACTGGTGATGACGTTTATTCTCTCCATTGTCTTTACCATTCTCGGCATTCTCATCACGCCGTACATGCTCCGCATGATGAGCACACCGGACGATGTCATCCGTGAGTCGGCAACGTATCTTAAAATTTACTTTGGCGGTGTTGCCGGTCTGATGTTCTACAACATGGGCTCCGGCGTTCTCCGCGCTGTCGGCGATTCCCGCCATCCGCTGTATTTCCTGATTTTTTCCGCTGTTGTCAATACCGTGCTCGATCTTTTGTTTGTCGTTTCCTTCGGCATGGGAATCGAGGGTGTGGCGCTTGCAACCGTTATTGCACAGTACCTTTCGGCGGTTCTGACGCTGTATGTGCTGACCACAACAGACGGCCCATACCGCATCTGTTGGAAAAAGCTCTGCATGGACTGGTCTTTGCTGTACCGCATCGTCTGCGTCGGACTGCCGGCAGCGATCCAGCAGATGGTGACTTCCGTTTCCAACGTTTTCGTGCAGTCCTATATCAATGTATTCGGCTCGGATGTTATGGCGGGCTGGAGTGCCTACATGAAAATCGACCAGTTTATGATGCTGCCGATGATGAGTGTTGGTCTTGCTTCGACCACCTTCACCGGACAGAACGTCGGTGCCAGCTACATTGACCGTGCAAAAAAGGGTGCTACAACCGCATTCCTGCTTGCTGAGCTTGTAACCATTGTGATGATGATTCCTCTGCTGATTTTCGCTCCGCAAATGGTCTATCTGTTTAACCAGGAGGCAGCTGTGATTCGTTACGGAACCCTGTTTCTGTATCTGCTATCCCCGTTCTACATTCTCTGCTGCGTCAACCAGGTTTATTCCAACGTCCTGCGTGGCGCAGGAGACACCAGAACACCAATGATCGTAATGCTCGGAAGCTTCGTCGTGTTCCGCCAGATTTACCTGTTTGTGATGTCACATATATTTGATTCCATCATTCCGATTGCACTTGGTTATCCGGCGGGATGGCTGGTATGCAGTGTTCTGATTTATGCCTGCTATCGGAAATTCCGATGGAATAAAGGAATGCGGAAAAACTGAAGGATTCCTTTCCTGACATAAGCAAAATGGGCTGTTGCACTAAGAAAATGAACGTAGTGCGACAGCCCATTTTTTCGCATTATTTTTTCAGGAGTGCTGCTGAATGCTCTTTAATCAGAACAACTCCGCAATCGCCGCGATCTTCTCACAGTTTTCCGGCAGCGGACCATTGATTTTCGGTGACTGGCGCGTTGCCACGTAACGGCTTGCGATTCCGGCAGAGGCTGCACCGTGGCAGTCAGCGATATCGTCATTTCCTGTCATCAGGCATTCTGCCGGATCGAGGTGATACTGCTTCAGCAGCATCTCATAAAACGCCGGATCCGGTTTTTTCACACCGGCATCTGACGAGAGCAGGATTCCATCAAAGTATCTTGTCAGTCCAAGCAGGGAAATTTCCGGCGCGGTGAAAAGCGCCTGTGCATTGGACAGCAGAAAAACCTTCTTTCCTGCGTCTTTTAAACGCTGCAGCATTTCCGGCACGCCGGGGAACAATTTCAGTTCTTCTATCGAAATCGCACGGAACATTTTCGCCAGATCTGCAATTTCTTCTTCCGTTACTGAAACAGCCTGATCCTCAAACAGCTGCCGGAACACATCCGCAATGTCGATTTCCGGTACATGGCTGCCGCGGCACTCCATTTTAAGCGCAGCTTCCTGCTCTTTGATTTTTGTCTCATACGCCATCCGGAGTTCTTTCGGCTCATAGGCGGCCCCTTTCATCCCAAAGAACAGGCTCATTTTTTTCCAGAGATACGCTTTCTTTTCATTCGTATGTATATCTACCAGAGTTCCATATAAATCAAAAATATAATTCTGATACATCCTTTATCATCCTTTCTGTACGGAAGGTTTTCCACACGACACGTATTCTACCAGACTTTTCTCCACAATTCCATGTCTTTTTTCCAGACTTCCTATCCTTTTTTCTCCACCCAGATTGTCTATCAAACCAGATCGTTGAAACCTGTTTTGTCTTGTTCTCTGTAAGAAAGAATCCTGCCCGGAGGGCTTTTTACGTTATCGGAAAATTCAACAAAGTTTCCGGTAACGTAAAAAAATTCCCCCGTACAGATTTTGTCCGCAACAGGGGAATTCATTACATCTCACAGTTTCCTGCGAATTGTAATCTTTGATTTACTTTCTCGCATCCAGCATTTCTTTCACCAGACGAATATACTCCGGTGTCGTTCCGCAGCAGCCGCCGACAATGCCTGCTCCTGCGTCTACCAGAATGTTCATATATTTTGCGAACGTCGGCGCATCCATGCTGTAGATTGCCTCTCCGGTCGGCGTGATTTTCGGCAGGCCGGCATTCGGTTTTACGATAACCGGTACTCTTGCCACTTTTTTCATGGAATTTACGACTGCCTCAAGCTGATCCGGTCCGACCGAGCAGTTCAGTCCTACGGCGGATGCTCCCATTTCCTGCAGTGTCTCAACTGCTTCCACAGCGTTTCCGCCGAACAGGGCAGAACCGTCTGCTTCCAGCGTCAGAGAACACATAATCGGCAGATCGCAGACAGAAAGTGCAGCATCCATAAAGACACACGTTTCGTCTACGCTCAGCATCGTCTCCGCTACCAGAAGATCAACGCCTGCATTTGCTACCGCTGTTACCTGCTCTGTGTAGGATTCCAGCAGCTCTTCATAAGAGAGATCGCCTTTTGGCTGCAGCATTTTTCCTGGTGTAGAAAAATCTCCCGCGATCAGCGCACCTGTTCCGGCAAGCGCTTTTTTCGAGATGTTCACCAGGCGTGCATTCAGCTCCTCCACCTCGTTTTCTCTTCCATAATCCGCTAATTTCAGTCTGTTTGCACCAAAGGTCGGCGCATAGACAATCTGGCTTCCCGCCTCCACGTAAGCCTTCTGTAAATTTGCCAGAATATCAGGGTGCTCCAGAACCCAAAGCTCTGTACTGACTCCTTTTGGCATTCCCGCTTTTGTCAGATTTGATCCGGTTGCGCCATCCAATAAAATGACACCTGCTCCGGCAAGCTGTTCAAATTCTTCTCTTGTCATTTTCTTTTCTCCATTCTGCCCGAGTTACCTGCAGCACATGTCCGCGTATACTGACAAATCCCGGCTGTTTTTTCTGAACCTGCCGCACTTTTCGCGTCAAATTCATGTTCAGTATAGCATTGTATTGTTTTCCCGACAAGTAGAAAAAGAGGTATCCGTTTTGGATACCCCTTCGTCTGTTTCTGTTCACGAATGTTCAGCAAACCCCGACATTCTCAATCATGATGCGCGTCTGAATGATGTGTCTCCGAATGATGCGTCTCCGAATGATGTGTCCTGCCCGAGCTGTTCCCCCCACCGGACGGGATATTCTTCGGTGACCCCGGAGACAAATTTGTTCCCTGATTCACACGGGTTGCTTTCTGTCCATTTTCCACCTGCGAGGATGCCGATACCGTTGAAACACCCGAATCGGAACTGTTTTCCGTTGCAGCATTTTTTCCACACGCAACGAAAGCCAGTACTGCTGTACCGACAAGTACGGAAATTACTGCCTTCTTCATTTCTCCACCTTCTTTCCTGGTGCATCGTTTTCGCCTGAACATTAGAGCGTGTCTGAAAAATTATTTCCGCAATCTGTGAGACACACTCTGGTTGTAATTTCATTTTAAATAAACTTCTTACTATTGTCAATCTACTCTACAAATTCCCTATTATTTTCTTTTTTTTGTTCCAAAATATTTTCAGACACAAACAGCAGCCGGACCCCTCTCCCGGATCCGGCTGCCGTTTGTCCTGTATCGTATGCTTTTATTCTGCAGTGCTTGAAGACGTCGAAGCAGTGCCTGTGCTGCTTGTCGATGTCGTTTCGGTACTGCCTGATGTCGTGCTGTCAGACGTTGTACTGTCCGTTGTTGTACTGTCGGTTGTGGTTCCATCTGTGGAATCTGTAGAAGCGCTGTCAACTGTCATCGTATACAGATCTGCGTCGGTTACTTCAAGCTTTTTCCAGTTGGATGCGACCTTGATATCGCTCTCCTTTACCCATCCATCCAGTGTATCGTTGTACTTATCCGATTTGCGGTTGGAAATGATAGTCTGTCTTCTGGACTCGGTTTTATCCTCGTCGAATGCTTTATCTACACGAATCACATAATATGCATCGTCGCCTTCGATGACACCGTCATAATACTCGCCATCCTTCAGCTTTGCTGCTTCTTCCGCTACCTTATCTCCAAGAGAACAGGTATCGTCATCGTCTTTCTCCGATCCGGTTCCAAAGGATGTCTCGGAAGAGGTCAGATAAGAAACCTCAGAGGAGGAATCGCTGTCGGAACTGCTCGATGTGCTCGCGCTTGAAGCGTCGGATGCGCTTGTGTCGGAAGCATCGGAAGAAGAGCTGCTCTCATCGGAGCCATCTGCAGAATCGGTGGAATCTGCGGTATTCTCCGCATTTAACTGATCGTTCAGCTCCTTGCGCAGATCGGTAAACGATGCGGTTGCCGGATCCTCAGACTCTTTTAAGAGATCCAGGAATCTCTGTGCGATTTCTTTCTTTGCCGCTTTTTCCTCGTCCGTCAAATCAATCGTTTTTCCATCGTCATCCTTCTCGGTTCCTGCTGTGGATACCGTGATGTAGCTGATGGAGGTCTGCTTTGCCTCTTCATCGGATACCTCGGTATCTACATCTGCGATGATCGGATCATAAATTTTGGTCTGAATAACATACAGCTCCAGTGCATCCTGGATGTCCTCAACGGTTGCGTGCAGCTTTTTCATCACATCGTCACCGTTCTTATCTGCGAATGCCTGTGCAGCCTCTTTCGCCTGCTGTTTTTCCTCGTCTGTCAGGGAAATTCCGTATTCCTCTGCGTGCTGCCGCATCAGAAGCTCTTTTTCGATCGTATCAAGAGACTGCTCCTTGAACGTTTCCCCGGTAGTCTTTCCATCGTCGCCTTCCTTGTCGTACATCTCAGACGGCATCTGCATTCCGTACATCGAGTACATCTTGGAATAATAATTGTACATGGTTGCCTGCTGATATCTCAGCATGAAATTTGCCTGTCCGAGTGTAATCGACTCGTCATTTACAGTAATTGCCGTTTTTGTTCCGTCCACATTGTCGGAACCGCAGCCGGTCAGTCCCATCGCTGCCATCGAAGCACTCAGCATAACGCAGACTGCTTTTGCTTTTAAATTTTTCATTACTTCCTCCTCATGCAGGGCGAAATGTATGCTCAAAAAGAATTTACCTTTTCAAAACTGTCCGGGCCTTTCAAATGCCCGACTTTTTTACACATTCGAATTTCCGGTCCTGCATCGATTTTTATAAACGCTTTTTCTATTATACCCTTTTTGCTGATACAGGGCAACTTTTTTCTTCCCTGTTCACGCCTTTTTCACACGATTTTGTGGGTATGCGAGTGTTTCACTCCTGCGTGATCTGCAGCAGATCTTCCACCAGTGCATGGCTCTTCTCCAGCAGATCGATCTTTTCCTTTGAATTTCTCCGCCGCGGCGTGTAGACAAACGCCAGCGACTCCATCTGGAATTTCAGTTCGTCGCGGTATTTCTGCAGCAGCTCCGGAATCCGCGCCACATCGATTTTGGCATGCTGCTGTAAGGTGACTCGTACCGAATCGCCCATCTGTTTCAGCTCCGTCACATACGCACAGTGCGCCAGCGCTTTCAGTTCTGCGACAGCCAGAAGATTCTGTACATTTTTCGGCGGTTCCCCGAAGCGGTCGGTCAGCTCCTCCGTCATGTCCTCATACTCTTCCTTATTTTCAATCGCCGCAATTCGCTTATAGGTGTCAAGCTTCAGAGCCTCGTTGCTGATGTAGCCGTCCGGAATATAGGCACTGACATTCAGATCGATCGTTGTCTCGAACGCCTCTGCCGGTGCGATGCCCTTCGCTTCCTGGACAGCCTCTGCGAGCATTTTACAATAGAGATCGTATCCAACCGATTCCATATGGCCCGACTGCTCTGCGCCCAGCAGATTTCCGGCGCCACGGATCTCAAGATCACGCATTGCAATTTTAAAGCCACTTCCCATCTCCGTAAATTCACGAATCGCATGGAGACGCTTCTCCGCCACTTCCTTCAACATCTTGTTTCTGCGGTACATCAGAAATGCGTAGGAAGTCCGGTTCGACCGTCCAACGCGGCCGCGGAGCTGATAGAGCTGTGACAGTCCCATCTGGTCGGAATCGTGGATAATCATCGTGTTGACATTCGAAATATCGAGTCCTGTCTCAATGATCGTTGTTGACACGAGCACATCGATCTCTCCGTTGATAAATCCGTACATGATCTTCTCGAGCTCGCGCTCCTTCATCTGCCCGTGCGCAAAGCCCACATTTGCATCCGGCACGAGCTTCTGGATCGTGTTCGCCATATCCGCAATCGACTGGACACGGTTATAGACATAGTAAACCTGCCCGCCCCGCGCAAGTTCACGGTTAATCGCCTCGCGAACCATTTCTTCATTGTATTCACAGACAAAAGTCTGGATCGGCTGGCGATCCTGCGGTGCTTCCTCGAGCACACTCATATCGCGGATGCCGATCAGGCTCATGTGCATGGTACGCGGAATCGGCGTCGCCGTCAGTGTCAGAACATCCACATTTTTTTGCAGCTGTTTGATTTTTTCTTTATGCGTCACGCCGAACCGCTGCTCCTCATCGACAATCAGAAGGCCAAGATCTTTGAACTTCACATCCTTTGAAAGAACGCGGTGTGTTCCAATGACAATATCCACGAGTCCTTTTTTCAGATCCTCCAGCGTTTTTTTCTGCTCTGCCGGCGTGCGGAACCGGCACAGAAGATCAACGCGCACCGGAAAGTCCTTCATGCGCTCAACGAACGTATTGTAATGCTGCTGTGCCAGAATGGTGGTCGGAACGAGGTAGACGACCTGTTTGCTCTCCTGTACTGCCTTGAACGCTGCACGGATTGCAACCTCGGTTTTGCCGTATCCGACATCGCCGCAGATCAGGCGGTCCATGATCTTTTTGCTCTCCATGTCCGCCTTTGTCGCCTCGATCGCCGCAAGCTGATCGTCCGTCTCCTCAAACGGAAACAGTTCCTCAAATTCTTTCTGCCAGATCGTATCCTTTCCGAACTGATAGCCGGATGACGCCTGCCGCTCGGCATACAGCTTCACGAGATCCTGTGCGATATTTTTTACCGCATGGCGAACCCGTGTTTTCGTCTTATTCCATTCCTGACCGCCGATTTTATTCAGCTTCGGCACCTTTGCAGCTTCGCCGGACGCATACTTCTGCAGCGTATCGAGCTGGGTGGCCAGCACATAGAGGTTCGATCCGCCCGCATACTCGATTTTCATGTAATCACGCGTTACGCGGTCCATCTCAATTTTTTCGATACCGCGGTAAATACCAAGACCGTGGCTCTCATGCACGACATAGTCACCGATCGATAGATCCGCAAAATTCTGGATTTTCTGACCGGAATACTCCGATTTCTTCCGGTTTTTCTTCTTCTCTTTTCCAAAAATATCCGTCTCTGTGATCAGCACAAATTTCTGCATCGGATATTCAAAGCCTCTGCGGGCCGCGCCGTGGATCAGCATGACCTCGCCCGGTTTCAGAACACGCTCCTCATTCTCGCTGTAGAAGGCCGGAATCTCCTCATTCTGCAGGTCCTCCGCCAGATGCTGCGCCCTCGTCCGCGACGGACTCGCCAGTACAATACGGTAACCCGCTTTTTTCCAGGATTTCAGATCTTTTACCAGAAGCGGGAACTGATTGTTATACGAATTGACCGATTTCACCGTCACACTGAATTCGTCACGGATATTCCACTCGCCCTTCTGCGGCTCCATCAGCGATACGGCAACACAGCCGCGGCGGTTCAGTTTTGCCACAAGCTCCGCCGTACTGCACATCAGCTTCGCCTGTCCCGGCAGGAGGTATCCCTTTTCGAGACGGTGGCTCACGCTCTCCTGAAATTCTGCTTCCAGCGCATCGGCACACTCGATGATGCGGTTCGGCTCATCGAGGAAAATGCGGCTGTTCTCCGGCAGATACTCAAGAAACGAGACGGTCTCCGGATAAAAATAATGAAGATACTGCTCCGCTCCCTGCAGAATTTCGCCCTCGCCGATCTGATCGCAGATTTCCTCTGCCGCATGGCGGATACGCGCCGCTTCCTCCGTCATCATCTTATCGCGGAACTGTGTGCTCTGCGCTTTTGCCTCTTTTTTAATCGCTTTCACACCGCGCGCAATCGTGTCCTCAGTTAAGATCAGCTCCGATGCCGGATAGATTGTGATTTCCTCGAGGTTTTCAATCGACCGCTGGCTCTCCGCATCGAAGCTTCGGATGGAATCTATCTCATCGCCCCAGAGTTCAATCCGGATCGGGTTCTGTTCCGTCAGCGGATAAATATCGAGAATGCCGCCGCGGACGGAAAACTGGCCGGTCGACTCCACCTGAAAGGTACTCTCATAGCCGAGCCGCACCAGCTCTTTTCTTATTTTATCCAGATCGAGTTCGCTGTCATTACGCAGATGGATACAGTGCTTTTCAAACACGTCAAGAGGCAGAAGAAAGTCCATACATCCCCCCACACTGGTGATGATGGTAACTTCCTTCCGCTCAAGAAGTGCCTGGATGACCTGAAGCCGCTGCCGGATCAGCAGATTTCCGTGAATGTCCGCCTGATAGAAAATCAGGTCCTTCGCCGGATAATACAGCGTCTCCGCATCGTACAGCCGGTAATCCTCATATAATTCTTTTGCTTTTAATTCATTTTCCGCGATCAGAAGCCGCACCGGGGCATCCTCGGAGAGACCTGCGATCATGTGGGCTTTCTGGCTTTCCAAACAGCCCGAGATCACCGTCACACCTGCGGTTCCTTTTTTCAGATCACGGAACAGCTCGTCAAAACGGGCAATTTCTTTGATCGGTTCTAATAACGCTTTCATTTTCCTTACTCTGCCGGGTTTGCAGATTTGCGGTTATACTCATTCATAGCTGCGTCCACATCCCCGTTCAGCATCTGCTCGATTGCTTTTGCCGCATGCTCGATCGCCAGATTTACAAGGGGACGTTCGTCTTTCGTAAACGGACTTAACACGTAGTCCGCCAGATCCCAGTTTTTCGGTTTCTCACCGACGCCGACCTTCACACGCATAAAATGGTCGGTGCCAAGATTGGCGATGATGTTTTTGATGCCATTGTGGCCGCCCGCGCTTCCTTTTTTGCGGATACGGATCTGTCCCGGCGCCAGGCTGATATCATCGTAAACCACGATCAGCTCGCTCTCCGGATCCACTTTGTAATAGTTCACCAGCTCCCGAACGGACTCGCCGCTCAGGTTCATATATGTCATCGGCTTTGCGACAATGACTTTCTGGCCTGCGATCATGCCCTTTCCGAACAGTGCCTTGTGGCCTGCACCGGAAGACGGGATCTGATATTCGTCGATCAGGTAATCGATGGTGTCGAATCCGACGTTGTGCTTCGTGCCCTCATACTGGCGCGTCGGATTTCCCAAACCTACTATAATAAACATACTTCCTCCTGCAATGCAGACAACAGAGAGCAGAAAAAACTTTCCCTGCCCTCTGTTGTCTGATGTATGATTGTTCTTTTTCTTTAGTTAAAATATACCAGTTCGCTCTCCGGTTTCTTGGCCGGTTTGATTTCTTTTGCATACAGAACCGGGCCTTCGCCATCGTAAACCTTCATATAGCCCCATTTTACCGTTGCAGTCACGTCAACCCAGGAACCCATTACGAGAGATTTGGCGCTTGCGCATTTGCAGACATAGCCGATAAAAGAAGTATCATCTGCACAGCAGGTCATTGCCATACGACCCGGGACAAAGAAATCAGCTCCGACGTCTTTGCTCTTTAATACCATGCCTCGGAAATGAACGGTTTTGCCCTCGTAGCGCTCCGGGTTGTCGCCCATGTCGACATACCAGATTCCGTAATCGGCATCGTCGATTTCGATCACATCGGCATCGGTATCGAACGGCATCTGATCCTCAAAAATGTTGTCAATTTCGCCTTCTTCATTCTCAAACAGAACGTCGCATGCCTGATTGACTACTTTGATGCTGCGGCGGAATGCCGGAAGCGGATCTTCCGGACGACAGCGGTTGAACATAACCATATCCGCATTTTTTGCCATCTCCATGAAAACAGATTTCATATTCTGCATATAAATCTGGAAGCAGCTTGCATCGACCGTCACAATCTCCTGTACAATGCCCCAGCCGCGCGGCAGCTCCATTTCTTCGAGTTTTTTTACGCTCCAGAGCGGATTGTATTCCAGAATAATACGCTCCGGGCGATATTTACGGTTCAGTTTTTTCAGGTAATCTAAGGTAAACTGCTCCGGTCCTTCTACGATTTCCAGTACTGTATTGTGTTTGAGCAGTTCTTTTTCGTCGTACTCTACTTCACCTTCTTCGGTTGTGATCAGAAGGGTCGGCCCGTCAATCTGGAAATATTCCTGTGCTACGGTAAAATTGATAAAAGAGGTTTTTCCACTCTCCAGAAATCCTGTTATGAGATAAATCGGAATTTCTACTTCGTCTTCTTCGTACATTTTGTACCTCCGTTGTCTTTGACGTACTCCCGGAATCTTTCTGCACTTGCTTTTGCGGCTGAGATTCCGGGCGTACCTTTTGCTTTGTCTCTAAATCAAGAAAAAAGCTACCACATCGGATTTTGTTTCTGATGCGGCAGCTTCACTACAATTCACAGGTACCCTGCGGACCGTAATTTTCGCAGCTACTTTGTATTTTTACAGTCCGAACAGCTCTGCCAGCTTATCTTCTGCTAATTTGGAACCGATGACACAGATTCTTCCGGTGAATTCCGGTGCTCCGTCACGTACTTCGTACTCTTCCGGAACCATATCGAAATAGATCCACTGTCCATCGGCGCCTGCTACCATACCTTTGGCACGAAGAACCATACCATAAGCGGTATCCTCGGAAAGTTTCTTTAAGATGCCTTCGATCTGCTCTTTGGTGAAGGTCTTCACAGTCTCCTGACCCCAGCTTGTGAAAACTTCGTCTGCGTGATGATGGTGATGATGCTCATGACCACAGCCGCACTCGTCATCGTGGTGATGATGATGCTCATGGTCATGATCATGGCCGCAGCAGCACTCGTCATCATGGTCGTGGTGATGATGCTCATGCTCCTCGTCGTGATCGTGGCCGCAGCAGCACTCGCCGTCATGGTCGTGGTGATGATGTTCATGTTCATCCTCATCATGATCGTGATGATGGTGCTCATGCTCCTCATCGTGGTCATGGCCGCAGCAGCACTCGTCGTGGTCATGATGATGGTGATGATGCTCTTCCTCTTCTACCTGCGCAAGGTTGATGATCGCACCTTCCATCGTATCGAGTACTTTCTTGCCGCCCAGAACTTCAACCGGTGTGGTGATGATGTGTGCTTCCGGATTCAGCTCGCGGAGCATTTTTACAGCTGCCTCTACTTTTTCGGTATCGGCTTTATCGGTACGGCTCAGGATGATGGTTCCTGCGCTCTTTACCTGATTCTCGAAGAATTCGCCGAAGTTTCTGAGATACATTTTGCATTTCATAACGTCGACTACGGTTGTTGCGGAATTCAGGGCTACGCCTGCTTCTTTTTCTACACCGTCTACAGCCTTGATGACGTCGGAGAGTTTACCTACGCCGGACGGCTCGATGATGATGCGGTCCGGGTGATATTTGGTGATAACGTCTTTTAATGCTGCGCCGAAGTCTCCCACAAGAGAGCAGCAGATGCAGCCGGAGTTCATTTCACGGATTTCGATACCGGCATCTTTTAAGAAGCCTCCGTCGATTCCGATTTCACCGAATTCGTTCTCGATCAGAACAACCTGCTGGCCTTTCAGTGCGTCTCCGAGGAGTTTTTTGATCAGGGTTGTTTTTCCTGCGCCCAGGAAACCTGAAATAATGTCTATTCTTGTCATTGATTTAACCTCTTTATCTTGTTGATTCCGTTTATAGTTAGCTGCAAAAGGGCCGAAGTTTATCCTCCGCCCCACACTCACGCTTATTATAGCAACCATAGAACAAAAAATCAAGAGAATTTCCCTTGCTTTTTCTGCATTTCACCATTATAATATATTACATGTCTTTTCTACTTTAACGCGTTGAATGGGCAAATCATTTTACCTATGAATGGGGGATTTTTTTATGAGTGGAACGAAAGAAAAAAAACTCAATCTGCCACAGTCACTGCTTTTGCTGCTGCTGATCATCGTATCCGTCGCAGTCTGTATCCGCCTGAAAACCGGCGGTCCTATGATCGGCCTGTTTGCAAGCTGGATTTTTATCTATCTGTTTTGTAAGATTTTCGGTATTTCTTACACCAACATTGTTGCCGGCGCATACGATGCCATCCGTATGGTCGTCCCGACGCTCTGCCTTCTGATGGCCATCGGTGTCATGATCGGCACCTGGCTGCAGAGTGGCACCATTGCCACCATCATTTCCTGGGGCTTAAAAATGATTAACCCGTCCTGGCTGCTGCCTCTGACGCTGCTGTTCTGCTCCATTTTGAGTATTGTAACCGGTACTTCCTATGGTTCCGTCGGAAGCGCAGGTGTTGCCATGATGGCGATCGGAAACGCCATGGGTATCCATCCTGGCATGGTAGCCGGTGCTGTCATCTGCGGTGCCATGTTCGGTGACAAATTAAGTCCTCTTTCCGATACCACAAACCTTGCTCCGGCCGTTGCAGATGCCAAACTTGGCGATCATATCCGCTCGATGCTCTGGACCACCCTTCCAACATATGTGATAACCTTAATTCTTTTTACTATTCTCGGTTTCCAGCAGACCAGCGGAAGCTATACCGAGGGAAGCATTACCGTTTACATCGATGCTTTAAACGGTGAATTCCAGCTTGGATGGATTACCATGATCCCTGCCATCCTGATTATTGTATTGCTCCTCTGCAAAGTAAATGCGATCTCTGCACTTGGTCTTTCCAGCTTCGCTGCCGGATTTGTTTCCTATTTTGTGCAGCACGATACTCTGCAGGGCATCATCCGCACAGCTTACAACGGTTACACAACCGCAATCGAAGAACCGGTATTACAATCCATCTTAAACCGCGGCGGCATGGGAAGCATGCTCCAGTACGTAGCCATTATCTGCTTTGCTGTCGGCATGGGCGGCATGCTGGAAAAACTCGGTGTACTGGATCACATTCTTCAGGCGATTGTAAAGAGAATCAACAGCGATGGAAGTATGATCCTGGCAACGATGATTGTCGGTTACGTGACCAGCCTCATCAGCTGCTCCCAGCCGATGGCACACGTTCTGACCGGCCGTCTGATGGCACCTGTCTTTCAAGAGCGCAAGGTTGCACCGGAAATTCTTTCCCGCTGCCTCGAAGACTCTGGAACTATGGCTGGTCCTATGATTCCATGGCATGGCTACGGCGTATACATGGCCGGCACACTTGGTGTTGCATGGTCGGCATTTTTCCCGTACTTATTCCTGCTTTACCTGACCCCGGTTTTCAGTATTTTCTATGGATTTACCGGAATTTCCATTAAGCATCTTCCGGAAACCAAAAACAATGAATCAAAAGAAGAGAAATAAGGCAAAAGCAGAAATCGTAACAGGAAATCATAAACAGAAACAAAAAAAGAAAAGGAAAAGAGAAAGAATGCAGACAAAACTTGTTCTTCTCGGAACCGGCACACCAAATGCGTGTCCGAATGCCAACGGACCTTCCTCCGCTGTCGTGGTCGGTGACCGTGCTTATCTGGTAGATTTTGGTCCTGGCGTTGTCCGCCAGGCCTCAGCCGCCTATTTTAACGGCGTGGATGCCCTGCGGCCGGATCTTCTGACCGTTGCCTTCTGTACGCACCTTCACACAGACCATACCGCAGGATACCCGGATCTGATTTTTACTCCGTGGGTGCTGGAGCGCCCGGTTCCATTGAAAGTTTTCGGGCCAAAGGGCTTACAGCACATGACCGATCATATCTTACAGGCCTATGAAACCGACATTGATTTCCGAATTCACGGTTTCGAAAAAGCAAACGAATCCGGCTACCGCGTTGAGGTAACAGAAATTGAATCCGGCATTGTCTACCGGGATGACCTGGTTACGGTGGAGGCTTTTCCGGTCAGCCACGGAACACTGGAATGCTACGGCTATAAATTCACCACACCGGACCGCACAATCGTCATCACCGGCGATACCGCTCCGCTGGATCTCGTGGCAGAAAAATCGAAAGGCTGTGATATCCTGCTGCACGAAGTGGAATACGCCGCCGGAATCTCCTGCCGCGAACCCAAATGGCAGAAATACCACCGGGAAGTGCATACGTTAAGCACGGATCTTGCCGGTGTTGCAAAAAAAGCAAATCCGAAACTGCTCGTTACGTATCACCGGATTTACCATATGAATGTACAGGATAACCACAAAAACCTTGCCGCCGAGATGGCATGGCGCGATACTGCGATACTGGATGAAATCCGGGATGCAGGGTATGACGGATATGTCGTGAACGGAAAAGACCTGGATGTATTTTAACCGAATCAAGCAAGTCCCAGCCCACTGCTTCTATTGCGTGAAGCAATAAGC
>OMDF01001005.1_pt1 | contig 14961 bp, 10 predicted proteins | sample 1673631 | NCBI WGS metagenome assembly OMDF01 (sample SAMEA103958117, study PRJEB25191) | human gut metagenome | biome: human-associated habitat [ENVO:00009003]; feature: intestine environment [ENVO:2100002]; material: feces | place: Germany | collected 2013/2015 | reverse complement strand
GATATCACCTTTTTCGGAAAAGAACTACTAACATCCGAAAAAGGTACCCAAACCGTCTCCTTATATTCAACTGATGGAAAAGAACGCATTAAATGCTGGCAAACAACCGAGCCCCCCTACGGGAGTCGCAACAGACGGGGAAAAAATATATGCTACAACCAGTTTCGCCAAAGGAGGGGTTGAAGTCATTCTTCCTGACCAGGAAAAGCCTATTCTGTTCATTCCAACAGGCAGGGGGGCTTGTTCTCCGGTTGTCAGTAAAGACAAGCAATACCTGTACGTATGTAACCAATTCCAGACAACTGTCTCGGAAATCAGTCTCAAAACTCTGAAAGTCAACCGTGAAGTAAATGTTCTTAGAGAACCTAAAAATGCGGTTGCTACAGACGATGGAAAGTACCTTTTCGTAGCCAACTTCCTGCCATCAGGAAGAGCCAATCAGGATTATGTAACGGCAGCTGTTTCAGTCATAGATTTACAAACGTTCAAAAAAATCAAAGATATACCTTTAGCAACCGGCAGTAACGCTTTACGCGGAATAGCCATCAGTCCTGACGGCAATTTCGTTTTCGTTACCCACAATTTAGGACGCTTTCAGATTCCGACCAGCCAGTTGCAACAAGGATGGATGAATACAAGTGCCATGAGTATCATAAACATAAACGACCTAAGCTACGGAGGTTCTGTCCTGTTGGATGAGGCAGACAGAGGTGCAGCCGGAATATGGGACGTGGTATGTACTGCGGAACAGATACTGATTTCCCACAGTGGAACACACGAGATCAGTGTCATTGACTATCCCGCCTTTTTTGCCAAGTACCAACAGGTTGCCGACAAAAACTCTTTATCGTATGACCTTAAATTCATGGTAGGATTACGCCAGAGAATTCCTTTACAAGGGAATGGGCCCAGAGATTTTGCCGTCGAAAACGGTCAAGCCTACATACCTACTTATTTTTCGGATACTCTGAATATTGTCAATCTGAAAAACATGACTGACATAAAAGCTACCGCTTTGGTACAAAATAGAAAAGAAAGCAATATCGATAAGGGAGAAAAATATTTCAATGATGCTACTTATTGTTTCCAAAACTGGCAATCGTGTAACGGATGCCATCCCGGAGACGGACGAACAGACGGACTGAACTGGGATCTTATGAATGACGGTATTGGAAACCCCAAAAACTGTAAAAGCATGCTTTTTTCACATGTGACGGCACCCAGCATGATTTCCGGTATCCGGGAGAATGCAGAGAAAGCAGTCAGAGCTGGTTATAAATACATTCAGTTTAACGAAGTACCGGAAGACATGGCACGATGTGTAGACGAATACCTGAAACATCTGAAACCTGTTCCCAGTCCTTATCTGATAGACGGACAACTGTCTGAAAAAGCCCAGAAAGGGAAAGTCGTTTTCGAGAAATATAATTGCGACTACTGTCACAGCGGCCCATATTATACCGACTGTCAGATGCATGTAATTGGTGACGATGTGGAATTTGAAAAAGGTTGGGATACTCCAACATTAAAAGAAGTCTGGCGAACGGCTCCTTATCTGTTTGACGGCCGGGCAGCTACCATGCAAGAAGTATTTACCGTTTACAAGCATGGACTGGAAAAAAATAAAATTACGCCCGAAGAAATAGACGAATTAGTAGAATATGTAAATTCACTTTAGAACATTAGGGTTTCTACAAAAATGAAAATATCTGATACGATTATTGCCTGTATAAGTTCGGCCCGAACTACACTCGTCCTCTTGATGACATATGCCATTCTCTTAGGCATAGCCACATGGATTGAAAAAGACTACGGGACAAACACTGCCGAGCGCATTTATCATCATCCTGCAACCGGGGTATTATGGGTATTACTGATTGTAAACTGGATGGCGCGAACGGTGCGTAACAGAATACATATCAAACAGAAAACCGGATACTATCTGTTGCATACTTCATTCATATTTATTATTAGCGGAGCATTCCTCAGTCATTATACCGGCATAGAAGGTATGGTACACGTACGCGAAGGAGAGCAGACTAACATCGCTTATACAAGGGAGCAGAAACAATTCATGCTACCCTTCCAGATATATTTGAACGATTTCCAGCTGATACGCTATCCGGGGTCCAACAGTCCACGCTCATATAAAAGCATTGTGACCATATATGAAAAAAACGCAAACGCAAAAACAGAAATATATATGAACAAAGTGGTTTCTGTCCAAAACTATCGGCTGTTTCAGACAGCATATGATGAAGATGAAGCCGGCACCATTCTGACTGTCAGTTACGATCCGATAGGTATGAAGACCACATATACAGGCTATGTCCTACTATTTATAGGAATAATATTGCTTCCCTTTCAGAAGCAGTCGCGACTACGGACATTAATTGGTAGGCTTAAGTATATGTCAGTTCTATTATTTATACCATTCTGTACCATACAAGCACAAAACGACTGGAGCCATATACAAGTCCAAAACTCAAACGGACGAATAGAACCGCTGGATACTTATTGCCGTACACTGGTACGTAAAATCCATCATGGCGAACATGTAGACACATTGACAGCTACAGCCTTTGTTTTAGATTTGCTTAGCCGTCCAGATTTTTGGAATAACCAACCTATCATCTACCAGCCCAATAAAGAGATTCAGCAAATGCTGAAACAGAAAAGCAAGTATATCAGCTTTAACGACCTGTTTGACAAACAAGGCAATTACCTGTTGTCAGATGAAGTTAATAGAATATATGGCATTCCTTCGCGCAACACGACAAACGCCAAAAAGATTTATTAAAGTTGGATGAAAGAGTCAATATACTGCTCACTTTGGAACAGGGGAAATTGCTTCCTCTGTTTCCATTGCCTGATGACGGGAAACAACGATGGTTCTCTCCAGGAGACGATCTGAGTGAATTTTCCGGTGAAGATTCTCTTTTTGTCAGCCACATTATGCCATGGTATTTCAGCGAACCTAAGCAGGAAATAGTGGATATGATTTCAATCTATCAGCATAAGAGAACCAACTGTCCTCTCCTGTCCGACAAATTCATGAAATTGGAACAGATCTACAACCGTATACGTCCCTTCCAAAATGCGGCATTCGGCTATCTATTCGGTGGCCTGTTACTATTGGCATTTGTACTCATTCAGACCGTACGCTCAAAAGAACCGCTTTTTAAAGGATCTTGTAAAGTAGCAGCAGCTATTATCCTGTGTTTCTTTCTTCTTCATACAACCGGTTTGATTGTTCGCTGGCTCATTGGCGGACAAGCCCCCTGGAGTAATGCTTACGAATCGATGATTTATGCAGCATGGTGTACATTGGGAGGAAGCCTTATTTTTGTCCGCCGCTCATTCATCACTTTGGCACTGGCTACTTTTTTTGCCGGCATCATCCTGCTCGTGGCACATATGAACCAGATGGATCCGGCTATCACCCCATTGGTTCCCGTACTACAATCCTACTGGCTGACCATTCATGTAGCGGTTATCATGGGCGGATACGGATTCCTGGCCATAGGCTTCCTTTTAGGTCTCACCGGGCTTTTCCTGATGGCTCTGCCTCATTCCTCCTCCACCCTCAAGAAGAAGCTGAATGAAATAGCCACTATCAACGAAATATCACTTCTGCTCGGATTAAGCCTGATGACAGCCGGAACTTTCTTAGGAGCCATCTGGGCTAACGAAGCCTGGGGACGTTATTGGGGATGGGATCCCAAAGAAACGTGGGCACTGATTACCATCCTTGTCTATACAGCCATCACCCATGCACGTTTCATTCCTAAGTTTAATAATGAATTTGTCTTGTTCGCTTCATCCGTATGGGGCTTCAGCAGTGTTCTGATGACGTATTTGGGAGTCAATTACTACTTGACGGGGATGCATTCGTATGGTAGTGGGAATGCTCCTTTTGAAATCTATATTTTCGCCATCATCTATCTGGCAATCACAGTTCTCTGCATGCTGGCTTTCAGGAAATTCGCCTCCCATCCCAATACACTTTAAAAACATCATTCAGACGCTTATGAGCTTGGAAGCATCGCAATATGCTGATTCAAGAACTTTTGTAACTGACACACAGGAAATACAACAAGAAGAGGGTGTGTCAAAACTAAGTAATGGTATCTGACTCCCCTCCTTCTGGAAGGAGGAGAATTTCAGGTACTTTTGTTTTGACACACCTTCTTCTTACAATACCTGTTCTTCAATTTACAATGCCAGTTTCAGCACTTCCAGAACGTCTTCACGGCTCACGGGTGGAATGCACTTCAGCATACCGTCTTGCCCAAAACTGACCTTTACCACCCCTTCTACAATGAAAGGCAAATCTTCACGGGTAATGTTCGCTTCATGTAACGATTGAGGCACTCCGATAGCTCCCAAAAAATTTCTGAACCGTTCAATACCTTCCCGAATAACCTCTTCCTGAGTTTTATTTTTTGTCTCAACCTGCATCACATTCTTGGCAAAGCAGAAATAACGTTCCGGCCGACGAGCATACATATAGTTCATCCATGCCGGCATCAATATAGCCAACGAAGCTCCATGCTGTACTTTGTGACGCGAAATAAGTACATGCCCTACCTGATGAATGGGCGTCCAAGCATCACCCGGAGATGCCCAGCCATTTATGGCACAAGTAGCAGCCCATTGCAAATGAGAACGCGCCGATATATCGGAAGGATCCTTCAACACCTTGCCAATATTATCGATGACAGTACGCATAACTCCTTCCTGAAAATAGTGCTGCAAGTCACTGTCTTCTTCACCATTCAGATAAATCTCCAGGACATGAGAGATTGTGTCTGCAGCTGCACAAGCGGTCTGAAAAGGAGGCAATGTCAATGTCAGTTCCGGGTCAATAATAGAGGTTTTCGGATACAGGCAAGTACTCCATATATAAGACTTCTCCTTCAACGCGGCATTACTCACTACTGCGCAATTATTCATTTCACTACCGGTAGCAGGTAAAGTAGGTATCATCATGGTTGGTAAAGACTTTACCGGAGGAACTGCATCGATATGATCATGGCGACTAAATACCATGTTCCACAAATTCCCCTCATAGTATACTCCTGCAGCTATAGCTTTTGCCGTATCCATAGCGCTTCCGCCGCCAACGCCTATCACAACATCAGCCTGAACAGTCCGACAATAATCGGCTCCACGGGCTATTGTCGTTATTTCGGGGTTTGGCTCCGCCTCATAGAACGTAAAGACATTCAATCCTTCTTCTTTCAAAAGTCTTTCTATTTTATCCATAAACGGTTTCAAGAAGTTCAGTTCTTTGTAAGATACCAGACAGATGTTCTTACCCAATTTTTTTGCTTCCTCTCCTATCCTTTTCAGTTCTCCCGCACTAAACAATACACGTACAGGATTGTAATATTCAAAGTTGTTCATAGCTTTATTCAATTATTCATTTCTGCAATATAATTAACTAACTGACCAAAACGTTTTTGTGCCAACTGATAAATACGGCAAACCTCCTCCTGAGGCAAAAACGTCTGTTCCAATCGGTGAATCCGGTCAAACGCTTCATACCCTTTCCATAATCCTATCCCATTCAGAGCCAATGCCGCAGCTCCGAGGCTGGCTGCCTCCTGATTGACGGAAGTCGTCTCTATAGGAAGATGGTAAACGTTCGCAAATATCTGCATCCAGACAGGACTCTTTGCCCCTCCTCCCACCACCAGCATACGTTCAGTACCCTTTCTGTACTTGCAAAGCACATCCAATGCTATCCGCAGGTTCATAGCAATACCTTCTTGAACAGCACGCAATACGTCTGCACGTGTATGCTCCAGTTTTAATCCGAAAAAAGTACCTGCCATACGAGGAGTCGGTTCCATCATAGACCCTCCTGCCATACTTGGGTTAAACAGTATCCCATTAGCACCAGGCACAGAACTCTCAACCAAACGGTTTATCACTTCATAAGCATTGGCTTTTCCCTGCTTTTCCTGTTCTACCAGATCGGCACAAAATGTATTTCGTACCCATTGCTGGCTCAAACCGGCAGAAAAAATGCAAGTTGCCGAAGCATACATTCCTTTGATAACATGAGCAAAAACATAAGGCTTATAGGTAAAATCAAGAACCGGATGAGCCGAAACTAAAGCAATCCAGGCAGAAGATCCCAATGAAGTATACATTCTGCCCTCAGCTGTTCCCTTAGCTCCCAAGGCCATGCACGAATTATCTACACCACCACATACCACCTTTACACCTACAGGAAGGCCGGTCGCTTCGGAAGCCTCTCGGGTAATCTCTCCGACTATGCCGTCGGAAGGAATAATTTCCGGAAAAACAGCAGGCGAAATTCCTGCCATCTTCATGTAATCTTCCCGATATTGCCATGTCGACAGCGAAAAGGCTCCACTTCCTGATGCATAAGAATAGTCTGTACATAAACGACCTGTTAACCTAAAATTACAATAATCCTTAGTACCGATCACTTTATGGATCTTTTCATATATTTCCGGCTCATGGCGTTTATACCATACAATTTTAAACAGAGGATAACATGCCGAAGGAAAACCGTTGCCTGTCGCTTCATACCACTCCTGATAATCGACCTGTCTGAAGAATTCTTCTGCTTCATCAGCTGCACGCATGTCCGACCTGATAGGAGTTTTCTTACGCAACAAAGTACCATCCCTTCCTATTGGAACAACTCCCAAGCTATGACCGGATATGGCAACCGCACGTATCGACTCAGGCGGAACCTCTTTTTTATTCAAAAGCCGGTGTGTCGATTCTATCAAAGCATCCCACCATTCTTCCGGCGCCTGTTCCTGCCAGCCTCCTGCCGAATAATATGTCTGATATGCCACAAAAGCCGAACAGAGAATTTCACCATCCGCACTTACAACAGACGATTTTATTCCACCTGTACCCAAATCATAAGCAATAACGACCTCTCTCATTTCACTCTCTGCTTATGCACTCTTTCATAATATTCAAAGCCGATTTGTAGCCTATTCCAAAACGTGCAACTCCGGCTTCATACATTGCTTCCAGGACCTCCAATGATCGTACCCCTCCTGCTACTTTTAGTTTAATGCGTTCGCCGACTGCATGCTTAATCAGTTTCACATGATGCATGTCAGTAGCTCCTGCCCATCCGGTACCTGTTTTTACAAAATCAGCTCCCGACTCCAATACAATGGAAGCAGCTTTTATTATCTCATCATCATTCAGTAATGGAACCTCTATGATAACCTTTAATGGTAACGGCCGGACTGCTTCCTTTACACATCTTATGTCATGAAGAACATCGTCATACAAACCAGACTTCAATTTGCCTATATTCATCACCATATCGATTTCACGACATCCCTTATTCTTTAAGTCAATAGCTTGCCATACTTTGCACTCTGTAGTATCACCACCCGATGGAAAACCGACAATTCCTCCGACACTGACACTATCTGTTCCTTTCAATCCCGCAAATACATACGGCAACATAGAAGGCATGGAAAAAACACAAATAAAGTTATAAGCTTTGGCACTCTCTATAATCTGATTGACTTCCGCCAAAGTTGACTCTGCCCGTACTGCACTGATATCTATCAGGCGAGCTAATTCCGAAGATTTTAATTTTGCCATAAAAAAGATAATTAATAAACACTGGCAAAATAAGAAGATATAGAAACTAAGAAAATTCAAAATCCTTCCAGAAACCGATAATATTGTTCCATCGGGTTAATAGTGCAAGAGGATGAAAATCATTTGTCTGTTTGTTGATAAAAAATAAGAAAAGGACATACCCAATCAGATATGTCCCTTTCTTATTTTTAACTAAACTTATTTTTTGTACACCCTCAGGGATTCGAACCCTGGACCCACTGATTAAGAGTCAGTTGCTCTACCAACTGAGCTAAGAGTGCATCTCTTTCATTTTTGCGGGTGCAAAGATACGCTTTTTATTCTAAGCTACAAACTTTTTTGGAGGATTTTTTCTTCTCCTCATATACTTTTGTCTTTTTCTCACTCAAATTCATAGAGTTCTGAAGGGATTGTACGCTTCAAGGCACACAGCTGGACATCTTTGCCAACAATGATACCCTTTTCTCTCAGTTTCCATTCTACAGTTTTATACGCAAGTTCCGGATGATTGTTATCCTTGCTCAAATGGCACAGCCATATATATTTCAGCCGATCGCTAATATTTTCCGCCAGGAAACTGGCTGTTTCCATATTGCTCATGTGTCCGGTCCGGCTGCTGATGCGTTCCTTCAGGTATTGCGGGTAAGTTCCCATCCGCAACATTTCCTCGTCGTAATTGGCTTCCAATATCAAATAATTAGCTTTCAGAATATAATGTGCGGCGGTCGGAGTTATTTCGCCAAGGTCGGTAAGAAAGGAGAAAACTTTGCCATCAATCTGAACACAATATCCCACATTATCCGTACCGTCGTGAGAGACTTCAAACGATTCAATACTGAAATCCTCCAATTGCATAGGCTGTTGCTTTTCCAGATAACGGGCAGAAGTGTGAAGTTTCTCCGTCATGCAATAGCTACGATTGATTCCTTCATGAATACGGGCAGTAGTGTAAATGGGGATATTCAGCTTTTCTCCCAAGCCTCCTACGGCTTTGATGTGGTCGGCATGGTCGTGAGTGACAAAAACCGCACGTATCATATCCATTTCAATTCCTACTTCCTTCAGTGTCTTTTTAATGGTACGCACAGCAATACCCGCATCAATCAATATTCCATATTTCTCTGTACCTATATAATAACAATTTCCGCTACTGCCACTTGCCAAACTTATAAATTTTACTTTCATCTTCTCAATATACTTAATAAAGAGCACCTAACAAATGCAGATATTTCAAACTGAATTTGTACAAAACAGCCTGCACAGACTATAGAACAATTTTTTAAGCTCTATGTTCAATTCCTAAAGTGCCCGACAATAAATCGGGCAAATATACAAAAATATAACATATCCCGTTCTCTGCCTCTTCTCCTTTTTACGAAGGAATGCAGCCATGAAAAGGAGATCCGTGAAGAGGAAAGTCTGTCACACACATATATACAACAAGTTACAAAAAAAGCCCGGAAATGTTCCGGGCTCTTTAAATGTTTGAAACGATATGCTAATATTATATCATCAAAGCTGCTACCAGCGCAAGAATGGCGTAGAACTCAGGAAGAGCTGCATAAATCATGGTATTAACCTGCACGTCGTGACCTTGGGAAATACCTACGATACCATTCGCACAAATCTGTCCCTGACGAATAGCTGAGAATAAGCATACCAGACCTACTCCCAGACCAATACCCAACATCAACGGACCTTCCGTAGCAAAGTCTCTACCCATCGACATCAGGAAAGCTACGAAGCCATAAAGACCCTGCGTAGCAGGAAGAGCAGACAAAATCATGTAACTGGCCGACTTGGAAGGATCTTTCTTCAATGCACCTTCTGCCGCATTTCCTGCGATTGTTGTACCAAAGCAGCTACCAATTCCTGCCAGTCCAAACATCAAACCTAAACCGAGATAACCTAAAATTTCATTCATAATGTTTCTAATTTTTATGAGTTTTTAATCTATTTGTTTTTTATTGTTGTAAAAGGACGGTAAGCTTCTCCCTTGCCGTCATAACCTGAATTCTTGAAATACTCCACGAATGTCAGACGAAGAGGATGCACAAATGCACTTAAACAGGACATCGCAATGTTCAGCACATGGCCAAACACGAGAATCAAGCCGCAGAACAGCCAGCCTAAAGCCGGACCGGCAGCGTCGTTCACCATAAACGCCAGCTGGTTGAATACGCCTCCCAGCATACCGCCTGCCAATCCCAAGGCATAAAGACGGATGTACGACAAGACGTCGCCCATCAGACCGGTAGCCATGTTATAAGTATCCCAAACACCGGCTCCGATGTTGACGAAGACATTGCGGTGAATATTATTCAGCAGATAAATGCCTATGGCCGAAATACTGCCGATAATGATAAATGCCCACGTAGAAACGTTCTCGGAAATGACCTCGAAGAAAGACAAACCACCGGTAAGCACAAATCCGACTACCAGCAGCAGCCATCCCCAGGCACTGAGCGATTCCTTGAATCCGTAACGCACCGTAGAGCATACAGCCTTCACGGTCATTGCAATACAGATGTGAACCACACCGATAATCAAAGCCAGCAGCATCTGCTTGTCGTAAGTAGTCTCGCCTATCTTACCAACAATCATGAACTGCTTCAGACTATCCGGAAGATCCAGATCGAACAGACTGACGCCAAAGAAGGTTCCCAATACAGCACCTATCACAGTGGTAAAGATACCCAACGTGATTACCAGATTCATCATACCGCTGAGCGATTTCGACATCTTCTTTTTCAGTACGAATCCCAAAGCTATCAGCACCAGTCCGTAACCTGCATCGCCCATACAGAAAGCGAAAAACAGCGAAAAGAAAGGTGCCAGAATGGGTGTCGGGTCGAACTCGGCATAATCAGGCATACCATACATCTTGGTCAATACCTCGTACATGCGGGTAAAGGCATTATTCTTCAGCTTAATCGGAGCATTATCCTCCTTGTTCGCATTACGTATCTCATAGTAGACACCACTCGCATCCAGGAATTTCTTGACTTCTTCCTCGTTATCGACCGGTATCCAGCCTTCCAGCAACACAACTGTTCCTTCAGCCATCCGCTGGCTGTTCAGCTTTACTTTCCATAAATCAATCTCACCCTGTAGCTGAAGTTGTCCTTCCTCCAGTGTGTGATAGTGAGTTTTGCAGAAATTCTTCAATTCGGCATTTGCCTGAGCCAATTCCTGCAAAAGGCTTTCTTTTGCAGCATTCAGCTCCGACAAGCTTTGTGAAGGCAAACGGATCGGTTCCATCTCCAGATCAACCGGACCATGATTGACAGTAACAAAATAGAGATGTCCTCCCCTTTCCTGAACTTTGATAGCATTGTACTGCTCTATCCATTCTTCATCAAAATCTTTTTCAGAACACATGAAGAACTGGATATCCCATCCCTGATCTTTCAGGCTGGAAACAACCTTCCAATCAAAATCGCCCCAAACTTCCATTTGGGCTATTTCTTTGTCAAGCTGCGGTACACGCTGATTCAAATCCTGTATCTTATTCTGCAGACCTTCGTAAGTGCTGACTACCTCGTCGGCAGAAACACCGGCATGCACATTGGCATCCACCGTTTTTTCAGCCAGATTATACATACTGGCAAGTGTGTTCTTATAGAGGGTACGTTTCTGCATAAAATTCTGCAACGTATCATCCATCTCCCCACACTGTCTTTCGACAATATGTACAACTCCCAATTCACGAATCTGACTGAGGAATTCCTCATATTCCTTGTAGTACACAAGAAATGTCAGTTTCTTCATTTTCGTAATCATGCTTCCGCCTCCTTTCTTTTCTCCTGATGAGATTTCATGATCTTCTGCGACGATTTTGAAAGATTTTCTTCATCTTCCATAAACCGTTTGATCTTCCGCAATGCATCCTGATAGCCCGGAATCTGAACTTTCTCAAACAGATTCACTTTTTGAGTCGTCTTTTTCCGAGCATGTTCAAGCAAGTTCAGCTTGGCAACGACAAATTCGCGTTCGATAGCCGTATGTGCCAGTTCCTTGAGCAAATGCAGTCCGTCCGAATACCATTTAGGAGCATTGAACAGACTATAAGGACGTATTTCGAAATCTACATTTTCAAGTATCGGCACTCGCACTCCCGCGATTTTCTTCACGCCAAGGTGGACATCGCTAACCCTTATCAATGAAGTGTCAAACTCATTCCAAAGGGCAAACATAGTCTCATATGCCTGAATCTTTTTCTCCAGACTTTCATCCAATGCGGCAGCATCCACCTTACAGCGCTTCACTTCCATACGCAAGGCACTCTCCTTATTCTTGATAATAGGCAGAGTACGCATACGTACTTTCAATTGTTTCTCCAATTGCTGAAGAGAAGTTTTATTGTATTGAAACTTTATAGCCACTTTGCAAACTAAAGAATTAAATTAAAATATTCAGAACTATATCAATGCTTGAACATCAATTACCGGCTTTCGGCCAATACTGATCTACAAGTTCTTTCTTGATATTCACTTCCTCCGGCTTGAAATATTTGCCGAACAGACTCCATGCTACATCCAGCATTTCGGTTGTGTTGAGGTTCACGTCAATCGCCAACAGCTGATTGGAGTAATCCTTGGCAAATGCCAGCGTACGTTCGTCGTAATTCGTCAGGTCGAAACCGTTCTCCAACTTCGTCTTGGCGTTGGCAGCATCGGCGTACAAACGTACAGCAGCATTCATCACCTGCGGATGGTCTTTACGCGTCTTCTTACCTGTAACGAGCTGTTTCAGACGGGACAGTGAACGGAACGGGTCAACGATAACCTTACCGATATCTGTATCACGACGCAGGAACAACTGACCTTCCGTAATGTAACCCGTATTATCAGGCACAGCATGCGTAATATCGCCACCGGACAATGTTGTCACTGCGATAATGGTAATGGAACCACCACTTGGGAACTGTACTGCCTTCTCATAAATCTTAGCCAAATCCGAATAAAGAGAACCCGGCATAGAATCTTTTGAAGGAATCTGGTCCATACGGTTGGATACAATCGCCAACGCATCAGCGTAAGAGGTCATATCAGTCAACAGTACCAATACCTTTTCATTATTGTTCACAGCGAAATATTCGGCTGCCGTCAACGCCATATCCGGAATCAGCAAACGTTCTACCGGAGGATTCTCCGTTGTATTCATGAAGCTGACGATACGGTCGAGCGCACCGGCGTTGGAGAATACATTCTTAAAGTACAGGTAGTCATCGTTCGTCATACCCATACCGCCCAGGATAATCTTATCCGTCTCGGCACGAAGTGCTACGTTCGCCATTACCTGGTTAAACGGCTGGTCAGGGTCGGCAAAGAACGGAATCTTCTGTCCGGATACCAACGTATTATTCAAGTCGATACCTGCAATACCAGTCGCAATCAGTTCCGACGGTTGCTTACGGCGTACCGGGTTCACAGACGGACCACCGATTTCCACTTCCTGACCTTCGATAGACGGACCACCGTCAATCGGATCACCGAAAGCGTTGAAGAAACGTCCCGCAAGCTGTTCGCTCACTTTCAGCGTAGGCGACTTACCCAGAAATACTATCTCCGCATTGGTCGGCATACCTTCCGTACCCTCAAATACCTGCAAAGTCACATCGTCACCGGCAATCTTCACCACCTGGGCGAGCTTGCCGTTTACGGTTGCCAACTCATCATACCCTACCCCTGTTGCCTTCAGCGAACACGTAGCTTTCGTAATCTGAGTGACCTTGGTATATATTTTTTGAAATGCTTTTGTTGCCATCTATATATTTACAATTTAGCAATTTACAATTTACAATTTTCGCATTCTAACTTTTTACCACCTACACACACATGCCGAACGGCAAATTGTACCTTGTAAATGGTAAATTGTACTTTTCCTTATGCTTTACGTTCTTCAATCAGTTCCTGCAACTGCTTACGGAATCCTTCATATTCTTCTGATTTGAACTTCGAGTAGTTCATCTGCTTACAGATATTGATCATTTTCTTAAAATAATCCATTACTTCATTGAAGTTATCGAATTCAAACTCCGTATGACAGATATCAATAATCATGTTCAGGATATCTTCCTGACGCTCCATCGGCGTTACAGCGTCAATTTCGTCGAAAGCATCCTGTTGCAGGATTACGAAGTCGATCAATTCTGATTTCCAGAATGTTACATGATATTCTACAGGTACACCGTCATCACCCAGGATATTGATCTGTTCGGCAATCTCCTTACCGCGTTGCAAGCGGTTTTTGATTTCATTCACCTTACCGATCCACTCGCCATTGATGTGAGTTTTGATATATTCCTCAAATTCAGGATATTCGATATATTTAGAATAAGAATCAATCGGATTCACGGCGGGATAACGCTTCTTGTCGGCACGATCCTGTTCAAGAGCGTAGAAACAGCGGGCTACCTTCTTCGTATTCTCCGTTACAGGCTCTTTCAAGTTACCACCGGCAGGAGACACCGTACCGATAAAGGTAATAGAACCCGTTTCACCGTTACCCAGCACCACATATCCGGCACGTCCGTAGAAATTGGAGATGATAGAAGACAAGTCCATCGGGAATGCGTCAGGTCCAGGCAACTCTTCCATACGGTTGGACATCTCGCGCAAAGCCTGTGCCCAGCGGGAAGTGGAGTCAGCCATCAACAATACCTTCAGACCCATGCTACGATAATACTCTGCAATCGTCATAGCCGTATATACAGATGCTTCACGGGCAGCTACCGGCATGTTCGAAGTATTAGCGATAATAATTGTACGCTCCATCAACTTACGTCCGGTATGCGGGTCAACCAGTTCCGGAAATTCCGTAAAGATTTCCACAACCTCATTGGCACGCTCACCACAGGCAGCAATGATTACGATATCCGCCTCCGCCTGCTTTGAAATGGCGTGCTGAAGCACCGTTTTTCCCGTACCGAACGGGCCGGGGATAAATCCCGTACCACCTTCTACGATAGGATTCACGGTATCAATGACACGTACACCCGTTTCCAACAGTTTGAAAGGACGCGGTTTTTCTTTATAATTCGTCATGGCGCGTTTCACCGGCCATTTCTGTATCATGTTCACATGGATGTCATTCCCTTCTTCGTCAGTCAGTACGGCTACGATATCTTCGATGCTGTACTCACCTTCGTCTACGATGGATTTCACGGTACATACACCCTTTTGAGTGAAAGGCACCATGATTTTCAGGGGTTGGAAGTTTTCATCCACTTGGCCCAGCCAGGCAGCAGCTTCCACTTTATCACCCACTTTCACCAGAGGCATAAAGTGCCATCTGCTTCCCTTGTCCAGCGGATAGGTATATTGCCCGCGTTTCAGGAAG
>OMDF01000999.1_pt1 | contig 15046 bp, 10 predicted proteins | sample 1673631 | NCBI WGS metagenome assembly OMDF01 (sample SAMEA103958117, study PRJEB25191) | human gut metagenome | biome: human-associated habitat [ENVO:00009003]; feature: intestine environment [ENVO:2100002]; material: feces | place: Germany | collected 2013/2015 | reverse complement strand
AAGTGCTATGCGTACAGAAGTAAAACCTTGTAATAAAAATCACTAGCTATATTATCTATCACCAGTTCGACCACAAAGGAACGCATAAAATTTGAATAAGCAAGAAAAAAAGCGACTTTTTTTTCTTTTTTTTATTTGTGCCATTTTATTTATCTTTTATCAGGCTACTTTCTGTTGTCAATTAGTTTTTTTTAGCCTGTGTATTTGGTAATTGAAAGATTAAACACTAATTTTGCAACCTCTTTAATGAGAAAATCTGAAAGAAGTAACAATTAAATAAAATAAGTCAGAATGAATATTTCATTGCAAAACGTTGACAAGGTAAGTGCATTGCTTACTGTTAATATCGAAAAGGCCGATTATCAGGAAAAAGTAGAAAAAGTGTTGAAGACTTACCGTCAGAAAGCCATCATACCGGGTTTCCGTAAAGGCATGGTACCTATGAGTCTTATCAAAAAGCAATTTGGTAAAGCTGTGCTTGCTGAAGAAGTTGATAAGCTGATGCAGGAAAAAGTAAACGAATATATCCATGAAAACAAAGTGAATATGCTGGGTATGCCGTTGCCGAATGCTGAAAAGATGCAACCGGTGGATTTCGATACTCAGGAAAACTTTGAGTTTGTGTTCGATATCGCTTTGGCTCCTGAATTCAATGCTGAAATCACAAATCAGGATACAGTAGATTATTATACGATTGAAGTGGCTGACGAATTGGTGGAACAGCAAGTGAAGATGTACACTCAGCGTGCAGGCAAATATGATAAGGTAGAAGCCTATGAAGACAAAGACATGATTAAGGGTCTGTTGGCTGAATTGGATGAAAACGGTAATACTAAAGAAGGGGGAATTCAGGTAGAAGGTGCTGTAATGATGCCGACTTACATGAAGAACGATGACCAAAAAGCAATTTTCAACGGAGCTAAGGTTAATGACGTTTTGGTATTCAACCCTGCTACTGCATTTGATAACAACGAAGCAGAACTGTCTTCATTGTTGAAAATCAAGAAAGAAGAAGTTGCGGACGTTAAAGGTAACTTCAGCTTCCAAGTGGAAGAAATCACCCGCATGGTTCCTGCAGAATTGAACCAGGAATTGTTTGATCAGGTGTTTGGCAAAGACACAGTGAAGAGTGAAGAAGAATTCCGTGCAAAAATCAAAGAAGGAATTGCCGTTCAGTTTGAAGCAGACAGCAACTACAAGTTCTTGATGGATGTTCGTGATTACCTGACTAAGAGAGTAGGCAAACTTGAGTTCCCGGATGCTTTGTTGAAGCGCATCATGTTGCTGAATAATGAAGAAAAGGGAGAAGCGTTCGTTGCTGAAAACTACGAAAAGAGCATCGAAGAACTGACTTGGCATTTGATTAAAGAACAGCTGATTGCTGCAAATGAAATCAAGGTAGAGCAAGCAGATGTCTTGAATATGGCTAAAGAAGCTACCCGTCTTCAGTTCGCTCAGTATGGCATGTTGAACATTCCTGAAGAAATGCTCGAAAACTATGCAAAAGAAATGCTGAAGAAAAAAGAATCAGTAGAATCTTTAGTGAACCGCGCCGTAGAAAGCAAACTGGCTGCTGCTTTGAAAGAAAAAGCAACATTGAACCACAAGTCGGTTACAATGGAAGAATTCAACAAGATGTTTGAATAATATTTTGGTGAGATAAGCATTGATTGCTAAATCTTACTAAAAAAGGGGGCTTTTGACCAAAAATTTTCGTTATAAGCAAAAGTTTCGATACGTCGACCGTATTTTTTTGTACTTTTGTTTGTTTGAAAAAATGGGGTTGAAAGCCTCTTTTTGTGAATAATAACTAAACCATTAAATTATGGATGATTTTAGAAAATTTGCTACTAAGCATTTAGGAATGAGCAGCATGGTGCTGGATGATGTCATTAAGTCTCAAGGCGGATATCTGAACCCTTATATTTTGGAAGAACGTCAGTTGAATGTGACACAGCTCGATGTATTCTCGCGTTTGATGATGGACAGAATTATCTTTTTGGGTACAGAAATCAATGACTATACGGCCAATACTCTTCAGGCTCAGCTCCTTTATCTGGATTCTGTAGATTCAGGAAAAGATATATCTATTTATATTAATTCGCCGGGTGGTTCTGTTTATGCCGGATTGGGCATTTATGACACCATGCAATTTATCAATAGTGATGTGGCTACTATTTGTACCGGTATGGCTGCTTCGATGGCTGCTGTTTTGCTGGTTGCGGGAACAGAAGGAAAACGTTCGGCGCTGACACACTCTCGTGTTATGATTCATCAGCCGATGGGAGGCACTCAAGGTCAGGCTTCGGACATTGAAATTACAGCACGTGAAATAATGAAGCTGAAGAAAGAGCTTTATACAATCATAGCAGAGCATTCGCATACTGATTTTGATAAGGTGTGGGCTGATTCAGATCGCGATTACTGGATGACGGCTCAGGAAGCAAAAGAGTATGGTATGATTGACGAAGTGCTGTCTCGTAAACCGGCTCTATAATATATAAGGTATAATTACATTAATATTAAGAGAAAATTGGAAGATAGTAAAACACCAAGAAACAAGAGAAAATGCAGTTTTTGCGGACGCTCTGAAAATGAGGTAGGTTTTCTTATTACCGGCATGAATGGCTGTATTTGTGACAGTTGTTCCGAGCAGGCATACGAAATTACCAAAGAAGCCCTTCGTCAGTCGCAAGGAAAGGCTGAAGAACTCAACTTGAAAGAGTTGCCTAAACCTCAACAGATTAAAGAATTCCTGGACGAGTATGTTATCGGTCAGGATGATGCGAAAAGATATCTTTCGGTAGCTGTTTACAATCACTATAAACGTTTGCTTCAGAATGCAGACGAGGATGATGTAGAAATTGAAAAATCCAACATCATCATGGTGGGTAGTACAGGAACCGGAAAAACACTGCTTGCACGTACGATAGCAAAACTATTGCATGTTCCTTTTACCATTGTTGATGCTACTGTTTTGACCGAAGCCGGGTATGTGGGGGAAGATATTGAAAGCCTTCTGACTCGTTTGCTCCAAGTGGCGGACTACAATGTGGCCGAAGCCGAAAAAGGTATTGTATTCATAGATGAAATCGACAAGATAGCCCGTAAGGGAGACAATCCTTCCATTACCCGTGATGTAAGCGGTGAGGGAGTACAGCAAGGTTTGTTGAAATTGTTGGAAGGTTCGGTTGTCAATGTTCCGCCTCAGGGAGGACGCAAGCACCCGGATCAGAAAATGATTCAGGTCAATACCAAAAATATTCTGTTCATTTGTGGCGGAGCGTTTGATGGTATTGAACGAAAGATTGCCCAGCGTCTCAACACTAATGTTGTAGGCTACAGTGCAGCCAAAGAAACGGTAAAAATAGACCGTGGTAATATGATGCAGTATATTGCACCCCAGGATTTGAAGTCATTCGGACTGATACCCGAAATAATCGGTCGTCTGCCTATTCTTACTTATTTGAATCCGTTGGATAGAAATGCATTGCGCAGCATTCTTACGGAGCCAAAAAATTCTATTATCAAGCAGTATGTCAAACTGTTTAAAATGGATAAAATAGAATTGGTATTTCAGCCCGAAGTATTCGAATACATAGTTGACAAAGCTATCGAATACAAACTTGGAGCCCGTGGATTACGTTCCATTGTAGAGACAATTATGATGGATATGATGTTTGAATTACCATCAAAGAAGGTGAAAAGCTTCGAAGTGACGTTGGATTACGCCCAAAAACAGATGGATAAAGCAAATATCTCACGGTTGCAAAATGCTTAGTATCAATATAGTAAAGGGAGAGAGAAAGAAAAATGCAATTCTTCTGAAAAATATTACTCGAAATATTCGTGTAATTTGAGAACTTGTTTATAACTTTGTTAGACAACAAAAGATGTAAAAACAAGAACGGGGAACCGCGAAAAACTATTTGAGACAATGGAGGAGAATATAAATTTGACTAACGCACTGAAAAAGTATTTTGGATTTGATACTTTCAAGGGAAACCAAGAAGCAATTATCCGTAATTTGCTGGCGGGAAACGATACATTTGTATTAATGCCTACAGGTGGCGGAAAATCATTATGTTATCAGTTGCCTTCACTCATCATGGAAGGAACGGCAATTGTTATATCTCCTTTAATTGCATTAATGAAAAATCAGGTGGATGCCATGCGTAACTTCAGCGAAGAAGACGGAGTGGCTCATTTTATCAATTCTTCATTAAACAAGTCGGCTATCGACCAGGTAAAATCAGATATTTTGAGCGGGAAGACCAAACTGCTCTATGTGGCTCCCGAGTCATTGACGAAGGAAGAAAACGTAGAGTTTCTGAGAGGCGTGAAGATTTCTTTTTATGCAGTAGACGAGGCACACTGTATCTCGGAATGGGGACACGATTTCCGTCCCGAGTACCGTAGGATCCGTCCTATTATAAATGAAATAGGAAAGGCACCTGTCATCGCGCTTACAGCTACAGCTACTCCGAAAGTTCGTATGGACATTCAGAAGAACTTGGGAATGCTGGATGCGGCAGAATTTAAATCTTCATTCAATCGTCCGAATCTTTATTATGAAGTACGCCCCAAAACGAATAATATCGACCGTGACATTATTAAGTTTATCAAGGCAAATTCAGGCAAGTCAGGCATTATTTACTGCCTGAGCCGTAAGAAAGTAGAAGAACTGGCAGAAATATTGCAAGCCAACGGCATCAATGCCCGTGCTTATCATGCCGGTATGGATTCGGCAACACGCACCGCCAATCAGGATGGTTTCCTGAAAGAAGACATCGATGTAATTGTAGCTACTATCGCTTTTGGAATGGGCATTGACCGTGCGGACGTCAGGTTTGTTGCCCATTTTGAGATTCCCGGCAGTGTGGAGGCCTATTATCAGGAGGCCGGCCGAGCCGGACGAGACGGGGAGGAGGCTTATTGCGAACTTTTGTTCAACCATGCGGATTTGCGGACCCAGGAATTTTTTATTGAAGGAGTGAATCCGGGAATTCCATTGATTGTGGAGCTGTACGAGTTGCTCAGAAAGCATTGCAGCGCAGAAACCCACGATGTCATGTGGTCTCTGGAGGAAATGGCGGAGCGTCTCAAATGCCGCAATGCCATGCAGGTGGGAGCTGCTTTATCCGTTCTTATACGCAATGGAGTGATCAGCCGTCATGACGTTCCGGGACAACGCGTGAAGCTTACCAGAGTGACGGATCCTTCCGTAAGCGGCTTGAAGATTCCTCTGGATGAAGATGCCCTGCGGGAAAAGGAAGTGAGGGACCGGGAAAAACTGAAGGCAATGACGGAGTTCGCTTATTCCTCCGGCTGCCGTCAGCAATGGATTTTGAATTATTTCGGGGAGGAAGATGGAGTGCCGTGCGGCCGCTGCGACCAGTGCCTGGCCCTGGGCGTTGAGGAAGGCCAATCCCTGGGAGAGGAAGAGACTTTGGTGGTGCGGCAGGCGTTGAGCGGGATTGCGCGCGCATCCGTGCGTTTGGCTGATGGTTCCTGGCAGGGAAGGTGGGGCAGGACGAAAATCATTCAGATGCTCAAAGGGGCGAAAACCCAGGAGTTGTTAAGAACATCCCTGGTCCGGCTGAGTACTTATGGCATCCTTTCCCGATGGAGTGAGGACGATATCCGCCAGTTGTTCCGTGCCATGCAGATGGCGGGATTGACCAGAATGAGCGGGGAGGCGGACCGTCCCCTGATTACCCTGAGTCCGAAAGGAAATGAAGTGATGATGGGGCGCAAGAAGGCATCTTTGGTTTGGCCTTTTGCCCGCCGGGGAAAAATATCCGTATCTATGGAGCAGGCCAGAGTTCGGTCTACGGGAAATTTGGCTGCCCTGGGAGAGTTTGACGAGGATTTGTTTTTGAAGTTGAAGGAACTGAGGAATGAACTGGCACGGGAAGCCGGGATTCCGGCTTATGCCGTGTTTCATAATTCTACACTGGAAGGTTTGGCCAGGTTGAAACCTACCACCCGCCGTGGTGCTATGAACGTTCACGGCATTGGAGAGCAGAAAGCTGCTCGTTACTTGGATGATTTCCTGGAAGTCATTGCCGAGCATTGCGGGGTGTGAATTTGTCTTTCCGATTTGCTCCAATCAGGCGTACGCCGTCTCTGGAACGTGGTGTTCATGCTGAACTGAGGAACTATTTTTCATGAATTACGGAAAAAATGTTCCATGCTTTGCGAATATATTTGCCGGGAAAATGCGTATTTGTTTGAATAAATTGTTCATCAACATCAAGTTGTGGATATTTTGACTCTTTCCAGAAGGTTGTTTTCCTGCCCTCATGGGACAATCAAATGAATGGCTGTCTATCCCGATCCAGTAGGATCGAGAAGATTGCCTGATCAATATTTTTGACTGTATTATTTATGTATTGACTTCATTTTGGGAAGCGTGTAGTCTCCTTTCCACACATTACCCAAGACGGAGCGGTGGCTGAGAGGCTGAAAGCACTCCTTTGCTAAAGGAACGTACTGGCAAAACCGGTACCGAGGGTTCGAATCCCTCCCGCTCCGCCAAAACCTTTCTTTTTTAAGAGCCTGCACTTTAACGGTGTAGGCTCGTTTTCTTTGCCAACCAGGGGATTAGATGCTGTGGAATTATATGCTGGTCTGATTGTCTTATTTTATTTTTTCATTTGAAATTGAATAACTTAGGCCAAAAACGCCGGTTAGGATGCCTAGCCAGCGTTTTTTCTAATATCCTTATTATAGGCATCAGGATAATTATAGGTGCATTTGGAAAAAGGTCTGGACTGGAGGCTGTTCCTGAGGGTGTTTTTTTGTGAATGATGATATAAATTTTTGAATGTAAGTTAGTTGTTGCAGGAGATGGACAGGATAAAACTGCCGTGGCTGGTAAAAGTGGAGAGTACCCGGAATTGAATGGACACGAATGTGGTTCATGCGCCGGTCTCGGAGTGGTTCACGGCCGCATCGGATATGTTAACAGCTTCAGGATGTGTGGGAAAGTATGGAACAGCCACTCCAGAATGGGCTCTGTCTTTTTTTTATCTGCGGAGGATTTAACGGATTTTGGAATAATCTGGTGTTATCAATGGTCAAGACCATGAATAACAATATTAAAGAACATCCTATCCAATTTGAAGCAGATATGATTCGGGCATTGCTGCAGGAATACAGCACTCCCGGCGAGCACAAAAATCAAACCCGCCGCACGTTCGGCCTGAACCAGTTTAATGATCTCCCTGAAGCTTTGAAAGAAAGAGGGTGGGAGATTCAGGAATTTATAGAAGAGTCCGGCTCGTGGCTGGCTGTTTCCGAGGAAGGAAGCGGAAAGTTTTCAGATATTTTTATCCCGTGGATTGAATGTCCCTACGGGAAAGTTGGCGACCGTTTGTGGGTGCAGGAGGAGATTTGCCATAATAGCCGTTCTGGATGGCTTTATTCTGCTGATGGCGTTTGTTTGCCAATGTCATATCCAGACGGATGGATATCAAAAAATACCCGCAGGCAGTTTATTCCTTCGATCCACATGCCGCGTTGGGCTTCCCGGATTTTACTGGAAATTACGGAAATCAGAGTTGAGCGGCTTTTGGACATTACGACGAACGATGCACGGATGGAGGGCATTGAATGCGTTTGGCACGATGAAGAAACGGATGCCTGTTTATGGAGGGATTACTCGGGAAAATCTGCGGGGTTGGCTTTTGCCCGGTTATCTTTCTTCTCTTTGTGGGAAAAAATAAAGGGAACCGGTTCCGCTGAACTGAATCCGTGGGTATGGGTTATTAAGTTCAATGTGTTAACTATCAACGGAAATATCAAATAAAGAATGTTAATGCCCTTTGTGAAGAACAAAATAAGAATATGTCTTTTACAGAGGGTTCGCCCACTAAGCGGAGGGAATAGCCTCCGTTGCAATTCAGATAAAATCCGCGTGATGTAATCAACTCCGTTTTATCATGAAAAAAGCGCCTTCCGGCAAGGGAAGGCGCTGGATATGAAAAGGTGAAAAAGAGGGAGGTTACATCCCCTTGTTTTTCATGGCTTCCGCCAGGGCGGCTCCCATCTGAGCCGGTGTCTTGGCAACCACAATACCGGCGTTCTTCAAGGCTTCCTGCTTAGCGGCGGCAGTACCTTTGCCTCCGGCAACGATGGCTCCTGCATGGCCCATGCGGCGGCCCTTGGGCGCCGTGGCTCCTGCGATGAACGCGGCAACAGGTTTTTTGCAGTTGTTCTTGATCCATTCAGCAGCTTCTTCTTCTTCAGAACCGCCGATTTCGCCAATCATGATGAAGGCGTCCGTGTTCGGATCTTCCGTGAAGAATTGCACGGCCTGTTGCTGGGTCATGCCATGGACAGGGTCGCCACCGATGCCGATGCACATGCTCTGGCCAAGGCCCATGTTGGTAACCTGCCAGACGGCTTCATAGGTAAGCGTTCCGGAACGGGAGACAATACCGATTCTGCCGGGTTTGAAGATGTAGGCCGGCATGATGCCGATCTTGCAGTTGGCGGAAGGATTGACGATTCCGGGGCAGTTCGGGCCGATGAGGGTTACGTCCTTGTCCTTCAGGAAGGTTTTCACCTTCTGCATGTCCTGCACAGGAATGCCTTCCGTGATGCAGACGATGAGTTTAACGCCCGCGTCAGCAGCTTCCATGATGGCGTCCGCTGCGAAGGGAGGAGGAACAAAAATCATGGAGGCATTGCAGTCCGTAGCTTTTTTGGCTTCCGCCACAGTATCGAAGACGGGGACTTTGCCTTCAAAGAGCTGGCCGCCCTTGCCGGGGGTCACACCGGCAACCACATTGGTGCCGAAGTCCATGCAGTTTTTGGCGTGGAACGCGCCGGCGCTTCCGGTGATGCCTTGCACGACCAGACGGGTGTTTTTGTCAATGAGAGGTGTCATTGTCGTAATAAATAGTGAGGGTTATTTAACTGCCGCAACCGCTTTCTGGGCAGCTTCGTCCAGGTTGTCGGCAGGGATAATGGAGATGCCGCTGTCTGCAAGGATTTTCTTGCCGATTTCTACGTTGGTGCCTTCCAGACGTACGACGAGCGGGATTTTCATATCGATGTTTTTCGCCGCAGCCACAATGCCCTGGGCAATGACATCGCAACGCATGATGCCACCGAAGATGTTGACCAGAAGGGCCTTCACGTTTTTGTCGCTGGTGAGGATGCGGAACGCGTTGGTTACCATTTCTTCCGTGGCGGAGCCTCCTACGTCTAGGAAGTTTGCGGGTTCGCCGCCGTAGTATTTGATGATGTCCATCGTAGCCATGGCCAGTCCGGCGCCGTTCACCATGCAGCCGATGTTGCCGTCCAGGCCGATGTAGTTCAGGTCGTACTTGCCGGCTTCCACTTCGCGGGGGTCTTCTTCCGTTTCATCCCTCATTTCCATGATTTCCGGGTGGCGGTACAGGGCGTTGTCGTCAAAATTGAATTTGGCGTCTAGAGCGCACACGCGGTCATCCGTGGTAACTACAAGGGGGTTGATTTCCACCAGAGAGCAGTCCAGAGCGGTGAAAAGCTTGTAAACGTTGGTGATGAGCTTGGTGGTCTGGCGGAGCAGGGGACCGGTCAGTCCCAGCGCCACGGCGATTTTGAGAGCCTGGAAAGGCAGGATGCCCAGCGCCGGGTCAATGTGTTCGCGGATAATGGCTTCCGGGCGGGTGGCAGCCACTTCTTCAATGTCCATGCCGCCTTCCGTACTGGCCACGATAACGGGGCATTCCCGGGCGCGGTCCTGAAGAATGGCGAAGTAGCATTCCTTTTTGAGATCCACGGCTTCCGCCACCATGATTTTGCTGACCAGCTTGCCGGTTTCCCCGGTTTGCTTGGTGACCAGAACCTGGTTAAGCATCTTGCCGGCGACTTCTTCCACTTCCTCCACGGACTTGACGACGTGGACGCCTCCCTTAAAACCGTTTTTGAAGGTGCCTTTACCACGGCCGCCAGCGTGTACCTGTGCCTTAACTACGTATTGGGAGAGGCCCATGTTCCGGGCTGTTTGTGCTGCTTCCTGAGCTGTGGCGGCGGCAATGCCCTTGGGGGTAGCCACGCCAAAACGCTCAAAGAGTTGTTTTGCTTGATATTCGTGAATGTTCATGACAGTGGGCCGTTTGGCCAAATGTTTGCGGAAGAAAGGCTAGGACTATTTTTGATGTCGGTCAAGGGAGAATGGTTTGGTCTTTTGATTTTTTGTCCGGAGGCGCCGTGAAGCCCTGTTGGAAATCAAAGAGGACAGAAGGCTTGACTGCGTGCTTAAAGATTGGGAAACTTCCTTCCCGTTTTTCTGTAGAGACTTTTTATGAAAATTTACCGTCCTTCCGATACCTGCTTTGACGAAATGAAGCGCCGGATGAACCGCCGCGCCCTCCCGGAGGATTCCGTAAGGGATACCGTGAACGCTATTATCCAGGATGTTTCCGCGCGCGGGGATGAAGCCCTTTTTGACTATGCCTCCAGATTTGACAAGGCGCATCTGGATTCTTCCTCCCTGTTCGTGACGGAGGCAGAGCTGGCGGAAGCGGAGGCCATGGTGGAGGGGAGTGTGAAGGAGGCCATTGCCGTCTCTCTGGCAAACATCCATTATTTTTCAGACCGCAGCCGCAGGCAGGACTGGTCCGGCGTAAATGCGCAGGGCGTGGAGGTGGCGGAGCGGTTCCTTCCGTACGACCGTGTGGGCATTTATATTCCCGGAGGGAAAGCGCCCCTGGTATCCACTTCCATCATGACGGGCGGTTTTGCTCAGGCCGCCGGCGTGCGGGAGATTGTGGCCGCTACGCCCTGCGGGCCGGACGGCCGGGTGAATCCCGCACTTTTGTATGCGCTGAAAGCCTCCGGCGCGACGGAAATTGTCAAGATAGGGGGCGCTCAGGCGATAGCCGCCCTTGCACTGGGGACGGAGAGCGTGAAACCGGTGGAAAAGATTTTTGGTCCCGGCAACCGTTTTGTGGTGGAGGCCAAACGCCAGTTGGTGGGGGCTGTTGCCATTGATTTGCTGCCCGGACCCAGTGAAGTAATGGTGCTGGCGGATGATACTGCGGATGCAGAGTTTCTGGCTGCCGACCTGCTGGCGCAGGGCGAGCATGGCCCGGACAGCGTAGTTGTTTTTGTCACTACATCAGAGGCGTTATTGGAGCAGGTGGATGCGGAAGTGGAACGCCAGGCCGCCCTGCTGAGCCGCGGATCCATCATCCGGGAGGTGCTGGACAAGCATGCCTACGGTTTTCTGGTTTCTTCCATTCAGGAAGGGGTGGAACTGGTTAATGCCTTTGCGCCGGAGCATTTGGTGCTTGTCACTCGGGATGAAGAGGCCGTACTTAATGGCATCAGGACGGCGGGCGCCATTTACGCAGGCTCCCTTTCTACTGTAGCCTGCGGGGATTTTCTGGCGGGTCCCAGCCATACGCTGCCTACCGGCGGCGCCGGCAAGTCTTTTTCCGGCTTGCGGGCGGACCAGTTCCAGCGCCGCACCAGCGTGGTGCGCATGGACCGGAATGCCGTGCTGAACTCCGCCCCGTATGTGGCAGAGTTCGCCCGGGTGGAGGGGCTGGACGCCCACAACCACTCCATTCAGGTTCGCGCCGCCCGTGTGGACCGGTAATTCCGGATTTTTCCAATTCTCTCCATGATGCAACAGAGGGGAACCAGGGAACGGTTGCCAATTGCAGCAGGTCTCCTTATTGCCGGACATGGCGATATGGGCGTTTCCCGGCATCATGGGGGTGGAGTGACGTCGTCTGTTGAGAGCATGGTAACCGGCTTGCCGATTCGTTTGCGAGATTTGTCGGGATGGAACGCTCATCGGATGGGAGGTTTCATCCATTTGATCGAAAATCCCGCGTAATCGTTTCACCGCATTTCTCATGTTCAAGTCCCTCATCCGCACGTTTGCCATTGTGGCGGCCTTCATCGCGGGGTACATGATGCCCGGTCTGCATGTGTACAGTTGGATGTTCAAGTGGATGCTGATTGTGATGCTGTTCGTAACCTTTCTGGGCATCCGCTTCAAACGCATGAAGCCGGAACGGGCTCACTGGCTCCTGACGGGGGCTAATCTGATGGTCGCCTTGGCGGCATGGGGTGTGTGCCGCCTTGTTTTTGGGGATGGGTATCTGGCACAGGCCGCTTTTTTCGTAGGTATCATGCCTACAGCCACGGCGGCTCCCGTGGTGATGGGGCTGCTGGGCGGCAGCGTGGAGTTTATGCTGACCGCCCTTTTGCTGATTAACGGTATTATCTGCGCCCTGCTGCCTTTCATCCTGCCGGCGGTTGTTGGGCGGGGCGGTTTTGAGATTTATCTGAACGTGGCCCAGAATATTTCCTTGGTCATGTTGCTTCCCCTGGCGCTGGCGCTGGCGGCGCGGCGTTTTTATCCGCGCGCCATTGCCTGGCCCAGGAAGTTGAAAGACGTCACTTTTGGCATTTGGGTGGTGATTCTGGTTTTGATAGCCGCAAACGCCTCTTATGATATTTCCTCCCGTGAGGGCATTTCGGAACGTGTTTTGGAACAGATTGGCGTGATGGCCCTGCTGGTTTGCGGGTTCAATTTCGGGTTGGGATATTTGCTGGGGGGGCGCACGCGCGCTGCGGAGTGCAGCCAGGCATTAGGGCAGAAGAATACCACCCTGTCCATTTATCTGGCTTTGACGTATGCCAGCCCCATTGCCGCTCTGGGCCCCACGTTTTATGTACTGTGGCATAATTTATGGAATGCCTGGCAGTTGTACCGCGTGTCCGAACGAAAGCGCAGGGATGGATGAGGAAGGGGGTGCATCCGGTTCGGCGGAAGTCCCCGGCAGAATTATGGGAATTTCCATGGTCGGAAAAACGGGAGGGAGGGTTCTTTTGAGCCGGTTCCAAGTGACGGCTGGCAGATTGTTGAAGGTTCTTTTTTATCCACTTTCAGGAAAGGCAGAGGATTCCTTCCCGTGCAAAAAGCTTGAAATTCGGGGAACGCCCGGTAACGTTATGCACTTGTTATGCAGGCGTCTTCTCCTTTGCCCCCTCTGTCCCCGCGTACCAAGTGGCTGATTGCCCTGTGCTTGTGCGTGCTTGTGATGTTGCTGGAGTTCCTGACGTACCACATGGCGTACCGCATCGGCTATGATGAAGGGATGCTGACTACTCCGCCGGTGGTGGTGCAGAAAAGCGATGAAAAGGCTATGCAGAATTTGTCCCGCTTCATGGCGGATGTTTTTGCTTCGCGCGAGAGCCTGGCCGGCATTCTGGACAACCGGGAGGAACGCCTTGCATGGATCAGGGATCCGGAACTGCGGACAGAAACTGCCTGGGGTCTCACCCGTGAGCTGATTAGCCGGGGTGGCGTCGTTCTTGCTCTTCCTGCGGCCAGGGAATTAATTGACGCCGGATACGCCGCCGGGCACTATCGGGTATGGGCTCCCCGTGCGGATGCCGTGGCAAAGGCTCTGTTGGCGGAGCACCAGTACACTTCCGCCTACGATTATTTGAAAACCGCTGAGGAGGGATATGAGAAGGAAGGAATGGCCGAGCCGCTGGTGCGGACGCTCCAGACCATGAGTTCCATTGACCAGATGCTGAACAGGAATGAACAGGCTAATATGTTGCTCCAGCGTGCGGTGGATGCCGCTGCACATCTGGGGCCGGATGCCCTCCCTGTCAGGTCCAGGCTTTTAGCCGCCCAAGGAAGGCTGGCACGTACTACGGGGCGCATTCCGGAATCGCGCGAGTATTTCAAGAAGGCTCTGGCTCTTTGTCCTCAGCCGGACAAGACCACTGGAGACCTGGCCCTGGCCAGCATCAGCATGGGGGAGGCCATGTTGGAAGCCGGCAGGAAGGATGAGGCACGGGAATTGTTTTTAAAGGGCCTTTCCGGCTCGGAAAATGCCTCTTACCTGTTGAATGACTGCCTCAATGCCCTGCGCGGCCTGGCCCGTATTTCTACGGAGCAGGGGAATTATGAGGAGGCCCTGGCTTATCTTTACCAGGCGGAAGGCGCTGCCCGCGGCGTACTGCCGACGGACCATGCCTTTTGGGCCGGGTTGTATGATCAGAGGGGGTGGGTCAACATCTTGCGCAAGGCCTCTCCGGAAGCCCGGGCGGATTTTTTAAAGGCCATTGCCAACAGCTCGGCTTCTCCCGTCATTTCCGCCCAGTCCCGCGAAGGGCTGGGCAAGGCATGGCTGGATGCCGGGGAGGGGGGCAAGGCCAGGGAGAACCTGGAAAGGGCTCTTCAGCTGCGGAAGTCCCATTTCGCCTCGGATCTTCTGTCCTTGGGCCGCGTATATTATTCCCTGGGACTTGCCAGCGATATGGCGGGGGACAGGGAGGGCGCCCTGACTGCCTATGCCGGAGCGGTGGATTCTCTGCTGAAATGCGTGGAGGGGGCGGAACGCAGGGATTTGCTGGTTCAGTCTTATTTGTGTAAGGCGTACGCTCTGTGTGACGGAGAACAATGGAAAGAGGCGGCAGAAGCTTTTGAGGCGGTTCTTCCCATGCTGGAGGGGGAACAGAGGTCGGAGAATTACAAACAGCTTGGACGCTGTTATGACGAACTGGGCATGAAGGAGAAAGCGGATGACTGCTGGAAGGAATCCGGTTTTCCCCGGGTGCGCATGGCATCCCCCGGGCGCAGACCCTCCGTGAACTCCAGATCTTCACGGAGGTAGGATGCGAGGGGCTTCGTAAGACGTTGCGAGGCGTTTATTTTGCTTGATTTGTGCCGTCTTTTTGGCTCAATGCCTGCATGAGTTCCGAGCGCCATTTTTCCAGTAAGCCCTACCGCCCCGCACGCAAGAAAAAGTCTTATTGGAAGCCGGTCCTCTTTTTGGTCCTCCTGGGAGGACTCTGGTTCGGCTACATCCAGTACTGGCCTACGATAGAAGGGTGGTTCAAGCCGACCATTCATGAGGTGCACAGCCAGACGCAGGCCATGGGGCATTTGCAGGATATGCTGGCTTCATGGAACGGTTCCGATGCAGAGCTGGCGCAGATGGCATCCTCCGTGGACAAGCAGGTGGAATGGATGAATTCTCCCGAAGCCAGAGATTCCTTTGCATGGCTTTTGGCG
>OMDF01000985.1_pt1 | contig 15152 bp, 6 predicted proteins | sample 1673631 | NCBI WGS metagenome assembly OMDF01 (sample SAMEA103958117, study PRJEB25191) | human gut metagenome | biome: human-associated habitat [ENVO:00009003]; feature: intestine environment [ENVO:2100002]; material: feces | place: Germany | collected 2013/2015 | reverse complement strand
ATACTTTTTCTGTGTAAAGGTATAATCGGGAATGGCAGTTGCATTGCACTGCGTCAGGTCGATGGAAACCAGATTGGGCATATAGTCCCGTATCAGTGTAAAGTCTGCTTCGTCCAGTTTTCCCTCTACGGTCAGGAAGTTCACTTCTTTGGGCTGGATGCCTTTTTTTACCAGTTCGCTTGCCAGGCTTCCCATGGCACCTACTTGTACGGTAATGCCTAAGGGCTCTCCTTCGATAAAGGCAAACGTTCCCCAGTTGTCTTTTACCCTGTAGGTATCGCTGCATCCCAGCGGCACAAAAATGGCGGTTATGCTATCGGCCAAGGCCTCTTTGAGCAGATTGGGAGGTGTCTTTTTGCGTATCTGGCAAATCTTCAGGTTCTTGCAGGCCTTGAACGCCGCATCCTCTATGTTTTTAGTCTTATCGGACAGAATTACGCGGGTCAAAGACTCTTTCCCGACAAAAGTGGTATCATTGGTCTGCTTGCAGAAAGCGTAGGCAGGAATACAATTGGCAGGATAGATGTAGAAACGGTCGGGAGAAGTGCCGTTTTTGCCGGCATACATGCTGATGGAGGCATTCGATATGTCCAATACCGTCAGTTTGCTGAATCCGTCTCTCAGATAGCGGAAGTCGATGGCGTTCAATTTGCCCTGAAGCGTCAGGTAGGTTATTTCGTTGGCTTCATTTTCTTTGATCAGTTCGGTCAGTGTACCTGCTTTAGGGACATAATATGTTTTTTTTTGTTGCGCGGAAACAGTCAGTGTAATTCCTAATCCGACAACAATGGAAAGGATGCTCTGTAATTTCATGTCTTAAGTGATTTTTTTATAGCTTCAAATATAGAAAAGATTGTTTAAGTTGAGGTGAACTTTTTTCTTTTTATTGTTACTTTTGTCGGATATTAACCTATTTTATTATGAAGGGTATGACCGAAATGAATTGCAGTGAAAAGAGTGGAGTGCCATCGGCCGGTGCCGCCTGGAAGCGGTTTGCTAAAATGGTGTTTGATATTTTGTTGTTCTTGTTTGTCTTTTTGTTGACTTATTCTGTTCTCGGGCTTTTGTTTCCCGTCTTCTTTGCTGAAGAAGGAGGGGCGGGGCAGCAGTGGTTGACTGTAATAGACGAGTTGTTGCTATTGTTGGCCTCGCTGTTTTCCGCATGGCTTGTGTTGCGTATGCGTGGTCTGCCTTTTTCGGCATTGGGATTGCATTTCAGGGGATATGCGAAGGACTGGTGCAGGGGAATGCTGTTTGCCGTTGCACTTTATGCGATAGGCTTTGGCGTCAGCTTGTTGGCAGGCAGTGTGGAAGTGGTTTCGGTGTCGTTCCGCCCTGATTCATTGCTTGTTTCGTTGGCATTTTTTGCTATTGTTGCCTTTTTCGAGGAACTGACATTGCGTGGCTTTGTGCTTGGCCGTATGCTCGACTCGGGGATGAATAAATTCCTGGCCCTGTTTCTTTCGTCCGTGCTGTTCTCGTTGTTCCATTTTGCCAATCCGGATTTTTCTGTTTTGCCATTCCTCAACATCCTGTTGGCGGGGATGATGCTGGGAGCTTCTTATATATACACCCGTAATCTGAGTTTCCCGATTGCTGTGCATTGGTTCTGGAATTGGTTGCAGGGGCCGGTGTTGGGCTATGAAGTAAGTGGCATCCGCTTTGGCGAAAGCCTGCTGAATCTTCGCCTGTCGGCAAATGAATGGATGAACGGAGGAGACTTTGGCTTTGAGGGCTCTTTGCTTTGTACATTGCTGCTGATTGCGGGAACCTTTATCATCATGAGAATGGAGAATTGAAAATTGATAATTGATAATGGATAATGGAGAATGACCTGCGGATGAACAGGAAATAATTCTCAATTATCCATTATTCATTCTCCATTCTCAATTCTCCATTCTCAATTCTCCATTCATTCCTTTCATTGTAAGCTGTATTCGTTTGCGCTCCAGGTCGATATTAAGAATCTTCACCCGTACGTGCTGATGAATGCTGACTACTTCATTGGGGTCGGAGATGTAACGGTCGGCCAGTTGGGATAGATGGACCAGTCCGTTTTCCTTAATGCCGATGTCGACGAATGCTCCAAAGTTGGTTATGTTGCTGACGATGCCAGGCAGCTCCATGCCGACTTGCAGGTCGTCTATGGTCCGAACGTTTTTGTCGAATTCGAATACTTTAATCGGGCCTCTGGGGTCGCGTCCCGGCTTTTCCAACTCCTGCAGAATGTCCTGCAAGGTAGGCATTCCGACGGTGGGAGTGAGATAACGTTCAGGCTTGATGTTTTTTCTCAGTTCTTTGCTGGCTATCAGTTCGCTTACGTTGCATCCCAGGTCTTTGGCCATTTGCTCGACGATGCAATAACTTTCAGGGTGTACGGCCGTATTGTCCAACGGATTCTTCGCATGGGGAATCCGGAGGAAACCGGCACACTGTTCAAAAGCCTTGTTTCCCATCCGGGGCACTTTCAGCAGCTCCTTGCGTGAAGTGAAAGCACCGTTTTCTGCACGATAGTTGACGATGTTCTGTGCCAGCTGTGGTCCTAATCCGGAAATGTAGGTAAGCAGGTGGGTGCTTGCGGTATTCAGGTTGACTCCTACCAGATTGACACAGCTCTCTACTGTCTGATCGAGCGATTTCTTCAGCTTGCTTTGGTCTACATCGTGCTGGTATTGGCCTACACCGATCGATTTCGGGTCAATTTTTACCAGTTCGGCCAGGGGGTCCATCAGGCGTCGGGCAATAGACACGGCTCCCCGGACAGTTACGTCGTAATCAGGGAACTCTTCACGGGCTATTTTCGAAGCCGAATAGATGGAGGCACCCTGTTCGCTGACGACAAAAATCTGTATGTCCTGTCTGAAGGTGTGCTGCTTAAGAAACTCTTCTGTTTCGCGGCTGGCTGTTCCATTGCCGATGGCAATGGCTTCTATCTTGTAGGTTTCCAGCATTTTCTGTACTTTGGCGAACGCTTCTTTGGGTTTGCTCACGGGTGGGTGAGGGTAGATGTTCTCGTTATGCAACAGATTGCCCTGTGCATCCAGACAGACAACCTTGCATCCCGTCCGGAAACCGGGATCTATGCCCATGACCCTTTTCTGTCCGAGGGGAGAGGCCAGCAACAGTTGACGCAGGTTTTCGGCAAATACCCGTATGGCTTCGTCGTCGGCCCGCTCCTTGCTCAGTGCGGCAAATTCGGTTTCGATGGATGGTTTCAGCAGTCGTTTGTAAGCATCCTGCACAGCCTGTGCCACTTGCTGCCCACATGCGTTGTTGCTGCGGACGAACAGGCGTTCCAGGCGTTCGGTGCATTCATCGTCATCTGGTCCTAAGCTGACTTTCAGCAGACCTTCCGCCTCGCCGCGGCGGATGGCCAGCAGCCGGTGCGAACTGCATCGTTTCAGTGGTTCGGAGCAGTCGAAGTAGTCTCTGAATTTGGCAGCCTCTTCTTCCTTTCCCTTGACGACTTTAGCGGTCAGTATGGCCTGTCTGGCGAAAGCGTTTCGGATGCAGTTGCGTGCCCGTTCGTTTTCGTTCACTTGTTCGGCTATGATGTCGCGCGCGCCTTTCAGTGCATCCTCTTCGTCTTTCACATCTCCTTTCACAAAAGCGGGGAGACGGCTGTCCAGATGGTTTTCGCGTTGCAATAACAGTAAGGTGGCAAGCGGTTCCAGTCCTTTTTGCCGTGCCGCTTCGGCGCGGGTCTTACGTTTCGGCTTATAGGGCAGATATATGTCTTCCACTTCGGTGGCATCCCAACTTTGTTCAATGCGTTTGCGCAATTCTTCTGTTAGTTTGCCTTGTTCTTCTATGGTAGAAAGAATGGTTTCTTTTCGTTTGGCCAGTTCACACAACTTGTCATTTCTGTCTTTAATTTCGCCTATTTGTACTTCGTCCAGCCCTCCGGTTGCCTCTTTCCGGTATCGGCTTATGAAAGGGATGGTAGCTCCCCCGCCCAGTAGAGATAATGTATTGTCTACTTGATGTACGGAAACCTTCAGGGCTGCGGCAATCATTTTATTGAATAGTTCCATGTTTGTTGTTTTCTTTTGGGGGGCAAAGGTATAAAAAAGGTATGGGTTTATCGTATAAATCGGGTGTATTTCTGCAAAGAAAAAGAGTCGGTCCGATGCGTTTCCAGGGCTCACAAGGCTCAAGGCTCACTTATGCGGTATTTTAAACCTTGGTAGATGTGTAAATGTTTGTTTTACAGATTGTTTACTAAAACAAGACGTGCGGATTGAATATTATTCTTTGGTCTTTGGGAAGTTCAGGATTGTCTTGACTTTGTCTGTCGTTTTATAGAATTTGTGTTTGCTTTGACCAGGCTTGTTTTTTGCCGGGTTTTATTCATAATGGCCGGATCAATGGATATGGGGTGCTTCCGGATTTTTCACGATGCCCGGAATGACCAAGTGATGATGTCAATAGAAGTTTCTTTTATTTATACATTTTTCTTTCCGGTAAATGTCGGATGCGTCCGTGTATGTCTGGGGCTCATTATATTATTCATTTTATTTTTCAGACTATAGTCTTGTTTCCTTTTTCTTATTGTAATAAATTGAAAATCAGTGTATGCATGGATTTCTTGAAGCTTGTTTTGGGCTTAAATACCGCCTAAGTGAGCCTTTGAGCCCTGAGCCTTGGAAAGCCTGGTGAAAAGACCTTGTCATTCCTTTCAAAAGACCTGTTCTTTGTATAAAAAGACCTTGACGTTTTTTTAAAAGAACCTTGTCTTTGACGCCAAACATCAGGACCTTTTTTTTAAATGTCTGGATCTTTTTCAAAAACAACAAGACCTTTTTTCAAAAGGAACGGGTACAAACGGACGGCCGGTCCGTCTCTTTTCCCAGATAGTGTAATAATTATGAAGAAACTGTTTATTTTACTTGTGTGCCTGTTGCCTGTGTTGGCACAAGCTCAAATGGAAACCTCTGTAGCCGGATTCATCCCTTTATCCGGTAGCGGAAGAATAGTATATAATTTCAATCCCGGATGGCGCTTTCATCGTGGAGACATAAAAGGCGCGGAAGCCGTACGTTTTGATGATACATCCTGGCAGGTAGTGTCTGTTCCGCATACTGTGGAACTGATGCCTGCCGAGGCAAGCGGTTGCCGTAACTATCAGGGTGTGGCATGGTACCGGAAACATTTTGTGATTCCTCAAGATATGAAAGGAAAAGAGGTGTCGCTTCATTTTGAGGGAGCTATGGGAAAACAGGTGATTTATTTAAATGGCAAGAGGGTGCAAGAGCACTTGGGAGGATACCTTCCTTTCACTGTGCAACTGACGGAACAGGGGGTACAGCCCGGAGACAGTTGCTTGCTGGCAGTGATGACGGATAATAGTGATGATAAGAATTTTCCTCCGGGAAAACGTCAATATACCTTGGATTTCGCTTATCATGGAGGAATTTACCGGGATGTGTGGATGATAGGAAAATCAAGTGTAGCTATTACAGATGCCTTGGAGGCCGATAAGGTGGCCGGAGGCGGAGTTTTTGTGCATTTTGACAATATAAGCGGGAAAAAAGCGGAAGTGTACGTGGATACGGAAGTGCATAACAGTGGAAAGCAGACGCGTACCGTAGCCGTGGAGACGGTTTTGGCGGATGCCGGCGATGTTCCCGTAAAACGGGTTTCGCAACAGGTGAAGCTGCAAGCAGGGGAATCGAAGACGGTGCGGCAACAGTTTGCAGTTCGCAATCCTAAGTTATGGTCTCCTGACTCGCCTTATTTGTATAGGATACAATCTCGTGTCAAAGCCGGACATGAAGTGTTGGATGGGGGAGTGACACGTGTGGGGATCCGCAAAGCGGAATTTAAAGGTAAGGATGGCTTTTGGTTGAATGGCAAGCCTTTTGGTCAATTGGTCGGCGCGAACCGTCATCAGGATTTTGCATACGTGGGTAATGCGCTGCCCAACAGCCAGCAATGGAGGGATGCCAAACGCTTGCGTGATGCAGGATGTACCATTATCCGTGTAGCTCATTATCCGCAAGATCCGGCATTCATGGATGCTTGCGACGAAATGGGGCTGTTTGTTATTGTGGCTACTCCGGGATGGCAATATTGGAATAAAAATCCGGAGTTCGCAAAGCTGGTACATCGGAATACACGTGAGATGATACGCCGGGACCGCAATCATCCCAGTGTGCTGATGTGGGAGCCTATTTTGAATGAAACGCCTTATCCGCGCGATTTCGCACTGGAGGCATTACGGATTACACGGGAGGAGTTTCCTTATCCCGGACGCCCTGTAGCGGCAGCCGATGTTCATTCGAAAGGAGTGGCGGAAAACTATGATGTGGTGTACGGATGGCCGGGAGATGATGAGAAGGCAGACCGTCCGGAACAATGTATTTTTACTCGTGAGTTTGGCGAGAATGTGGATGACTGGTATGCACATAATAATAATAACCGTGCCAGCCGTAGCTGGGGGGAACGCCCGTTGTTGGTGCAGGCGTTGTCATTATCAAAGAGTTATGATGAAATGTACCGCACTACAGGGCAGTTTGTCGGTGGGGCGCAATGGCATCCTTTTGACCATCAGCGGGGGTATCATCCCGATCCGTATTTCGGGGGCATTTATGATGCGTTCCGGCAGCCTAAATACGCTTATTATGCTTTTCGCAGCCAGTCTGCCGCGACATTGAAGCATCCTGTGGCGGAATGTGGCCCTATGGTGTTTATCGCCCATGAGATGTCTCCTTTCTCGGATGCCGATGTGGTGGTGTTCAGTAATTGTGATTCGGTTCGTCTCTCTGTCTATGACGATACTGAGAGCTGGACGCTTCCGGTAGTTCATGCGCAGGGACATATGCCTAATGCCCCGGTGATATTCAAGGATGTATGGGATTTCTGGGAAGCACGCGAGTATAGTTATAAGCAAAAAAACTGGCAGAAAGTAAATATGGTGGCAGAGGGAATTATAGACGGTAAAGTGGTTTGCACTTATAAGCGGATGCCGTCACGTCGCAGCACGAAGTTGCGTATGTATGTGGATACGGAAGGAAAACAATTGGTGGCAGACGGTTCGGATTTTATCGTAGTGGTGGCCGAAGTGACGGATGATAGCGGTAATGTGCGCCGTCTGGCCAAAGAAAATATCGTATTTACTGTAGAAGGTGAAGGACGAATTATAGGGGATGCCTCTATCAATGCCAATCCGCGCACGGTGGAGTTTGGCTCTGCTCCCGTCTTGATCCGTTCTACCCGCAAGCCCGGCAAAATAAAGGTGAAGGCCCATGTGCAGTTTGAAGGAACGAATGCGCCGGTTGCTACGGAAATAGAATTAGAAAGTATTCCGTCAGAACTGCCTTTCTGTTATACGGAGGAGGAGACGGATTCTCAATCAGTCGGAGCAGGACTAGCCGGAAGCCCTGTTAGAACAGAAAGAATGGCGGGGAAAGTTGTGCTGACAGAAGAGGAAAGGCAAAAAGTATTGATGGAGGTGGAGAGACAGCAAACTGAATTCGGTACGGAGAAGTAATATAGATAGAACGCGGATTTATCTCGTTCCAATCTTACCAATAATTGGTATTTAACTAATTTCAATTTAAGTACCAACGGATTTTTTCTTATCTTTGACCTCGGTTTGAAGAAAACTAAATACTTATGAAGAAATATATACTTATTATACTTTGTTGCCTGACAAGCTTTCCTCTGTGGTCATATAATGTGAATATGATTGTGGAACATTATTCTGTAGATCAAGGGCTTCCTAATAATACGGTAAACTGTACCTTGAAAGACAGAGATGGCTTTATCTGGTTCGGAACCTGGTATGGCTTATGTTGTTTCGATGGAGTGAAGTTTAAAACATTCAATAAACAGGAGCACGATTCGGATGTGCCGCCACGTAAGATCCAGCGCATAGTCGAGGATAAAAACGGGTATATATGGGTAAAGACCATTGACCGTAAGTTATATGTCTTCAATAAAGTGACCGAATGTTTTCATGCTGTTTATGATGACATGAAGAACTATTCGGAGAATATCCAGGTGATAAAATTACAAAATACGGCCGAGGGGGATGTGTTGTTGCTGACTAAAGATAAAAATCTGTTATTGGCCGGGGTAGATGAAAAAGGGCAGGTAACTATCAAGATTCTGTTCGACTCTCGGAACGAGATAAACAAGCATGATTATACACTGAAACACCATGTCCTGTGTGAGACGGAGGAATATATCAGTTGGATAGGAACTGATTATAAGGTAGCCGCCGTGCATAAAGGATCGGAATTGGCATCCCGGCCTGCCGATTTTATAACCAGTAAGATTAATTCCGGTGACAAGGATAGTTTTACCAGTTTTTTTGAGGATGGCAGGAAGGTATGGGTCGGAGATCGTGCGGGTATTTTTTACAGTATCGATGTGAGGACCGGTTTGGTAAACCGGTATGTACTTTCCGAAATAAAAGGTGCGATCAGCAATTTGCTGGTTACTCCGGCAGGTTATGTCTATCTCAGTGTGGCCGGACAAGGCACATACGAATATGATTTGGCTGAGCGCAGGTTGCAAAAGATAAATACTGAAATGAATGACGCTATGGTAACTCATGCATTCATAGACCAGTATGATAAAATATGGTTTCACGAAAATGAGAAGGCGCTGATTTATTATGATCCGTTGAACCATACTGCAAAACGGTTTCCGTTTACCATGTTCGGCAAGATAACCACCCTGTATTCGGAAGATGCCGGCGAAAGAGGGCTTTTTTTCCTGTCTCCGGCAGGAGAGGCCTGGTTGTTCGACAGGGAACATGCGGAGATGGTTTATATCAATAAATTGAAACAACTTTCTAATGATAGGGCAAATCAGCAGTTTTATCATCTGATGTTGGATAATGACGGGGTATTGTGGCTTTCCTCTGCCGATGAAGGGGTGTATTGCATGAATTTCCCCAAGAAGCAATTCAATCTGCTTTCGTTGTCTCCGCAATCAGTCGGTCAGGAAAATTATGCGACAGGGGTAAGAGCCCTTTTCCAATCAAAAAGTGGCGATATCTGGGTGGGCACCCGTTGGCAGAGTGTTTATCGGATGGACCGGAACGGTGTAACCAAACATGTTTTTTCGACAGGTGACGAGCATATAGGTAATGTATATCACATCATGGAAGACGACAAAGGAAACCTTTGGTTCTCTACCAAAGGCAATGGTCTTGTGAAGGCTGAACCGGATATGAATTCTCCTCAAGGGTTACGCTTCGTACGTTATAAAAATGATCCTAAGAATCCGAATTCAATCAGTAGTAATGATGTGTATTTCACTTATCAGGATAGCCAGGGGCGTATTTGGGTTGGTTTGTTAGGTGGTGGTCTGAATCTGATCAGTGAAGCGAACGGGACAATTGCCTTCAAGCATAAGTATAATGGTTTGAAGCAGTATCCGCTTTATGGGCTTTATATGGAAGTGCGTACAATGACGGAGGATAATGACGGACGTATCTGGGTAGGAACAATGGATGGTCTGATGTCTTTTGATGGTCATTTCACCAATCCCGAAGAGATTCAATTTGAAACTTACCGCCAGGTGAGTGAACGTTCGAATGTTGCTGACAATGATATTTATGTATTGTACAAAGATTCCGAATCACAAATCTGGGTAAGCGTATTTGGGGGAGGATTGAATAAACTGGTACACTATGATAAAGAAAGGCGGGTACCTGTCTTTAAATCTTACGGCATCCGTGAAGGTATGAATAATGATGTCGTAAAATCAATAGTAGAAGATAAAGACGGAAATCTCTGGTTTACTACAGAAATAGGATTGTCTTGTTTCAATAAAGATACCGAACAGTTCCGTAATTACGACAGATACGATGGATTCCTGAATGTTGAGTTGGAAGAAAGCAGCGCGCTCCGTACTTTGAGTGGTGACTTATGGCTTGGTTCCAGGCAAGGTATTCTCACATTTTCACCTAATAAACTGGAAACGCAGAATATGAACTATGATACGCGCATAGTCGACTTCAAAATCTCCAATCGTGATTTGCGTAGTTTTCATGAAGATCCTGTATTGAAAGAATCGATTACATTTGCCGATGCAATCAGGTTAAAGTATAATCAGTCTATGTTTACCATTGAATTTGCTGCGTTGAACTTCTATAATCCCAATCGTGTGTTTTATCGATATATCCTTGAAGGATACGAAAAGGAGTGGCATTACAATGGCAAAAACCGTATTGCTTCTTACACGAATGTGCCGCCTGGATCCTATACTTTCCGGGTGGAAACAATAGATGAAGCCAATCCAGAGCTCGTTTCCAATCGTACATTGGCCATCACTATTCTTCCGCCCTGGTGGTTAAGTTGGTGGGCTATTGTGATTTATGTAGTCTTGGGTATTATAGCCCTTTATTTCAGTTTGCGTCTGGCTTTCTTTATGATTAAAATGAAGAATGACATCTACATCGAACAGAAGGTTTCGGAAATGAAGATCAAGTTCTTTACAAATATTTCTCATGAACTACGTACTCCTCTGACTTTAATAAAAGGTCCGATACAGGAATTGAGAGAGCATGAGACACTTTCACCAAAAGGTGTGCAATATGTGGAACTAATGGAGAAGAACACTAACCAGATGTTACAACTTGTCAATCAGATACTTGATTTCCGGAAAATACAGAATGGAAAGATGCGTTTGCATGTGTCGTTGATTGATTTTAATGAGTTGGTAGTCTCTTTCCAAAAGGAATTCCGTGTTCTTTCCGAAGAAAATGAAGTTAGCTTTACTTTCCAGTTACCGGATGCGGCTATTATGATATGGGCGGATAAGGAGAAGCTGAGTATTGTTATTCGGAACATCATATCCAATGCCTTCAAGTTTACCCCTTCCGGTGGCAGCATCCATGTAGTTGCCGGACTGGCAGAAGATGGGGAACACTGTTTCCTGAGAGTGGAAGATAACGGGATCGGAATCCCCCAGAATAAGCTGACCGAGGTTTTTGAACGCTTCTCGCAAGGAGAGAATGCCAAAAACTCGTATTATCAGGGCACGGGTATCGGGCTGGCACTTTCCAAAGAAATCGTTAATCTGCATCATGGAGTGATTCGTGCTGAAAGCCCTGAAGGAAAGGGAACCGTGTTTATTGTAGAACTATTGCTCGGAAAGGAACATTATCGCATTTCGGAAGTCGATTTTTATGTCAGTGACACTGAAACAGCTCCTGCCGGAGATGTGTCTTCTACTGATATCATGGCAGAAGAAGATTCCGAAGAACAGACGGAAATAGATGCTTCTTTGCCGAATCTTTTATTGGTGGAAGACAATAAAGACCTCTGTCAGCTGATAAAACTGCAATTAGAAGACAAGTTTAATATTCATATAGCCAATAATGGAGTAGAGGGATTAAAGAAAGTCCACCTGTATCATCCCGATATCGTGGTCACCGATCAGATGATGCCTGAAATGGATGGTTTGGAGATGTTGCAGTCTATTCGTAAAGATTTCCAGATCAGTCATATTCCGGTTATCATCCTGACCGCAAAGAATGATGAAGGCGCCAAGACGAAAGCAATCACTTTGGGAGCCAATGCTTACATAACGAAGCCTTTTAGCAAGGAATATCTGTTGGCACGCATTGATCAGTTGCTATCTGAGCGGCTGCTCTTCCGGGAACGGATTCGCCTGCAAATGGAGAATCAGAAAACAACGGAGGAAGATAGTTATGAGCAATATCTTGTGAAGAAGGATGTGCAGTTCCTTGAAAAGATACATCAGGTGATTGAGGAGAACATGGACGACAGCGATTTTAATATCGATACTATAGCTTCTGGAATAGGATTAAGCCGCTCGGCATTCTTTAAGAAATTGAAGAGCCTTACCGGACTGGCACCTGTCGACCTGGTTAAAGAGATTCGTTTGAATAAGTCTGTCGAATTGATTAAGAACACAGACTTGAGTATCTCGGAGATTGCCTTTGCCGTCGGATTTAAAGACTCGGGCTATTATAGCAAGTGCTTCCGGAAGAAATATAACCAGACTCCCCGCGAATATATGAGTGAATGGCGGAAAGGAGAGAAATAACCGATTACAAAATGTTTTCTTAACCGTCTTCTTAGAAAACCTATTAAGATTCGAAAGAATGAACAACATTAAGAAAGTATTATCAGTATGGATGCTGGCTACGTGCGTATTACCGGTGGCAGCACAGTATCCTGTCATTCCCGACTCGGTGAAAGCGAGAGCGGCAAAACAAGAAGCGGAGTTCGACCGGAAATCAGATGCGGCATGGAAGAAAGCCCTTCCGGTTGTTATGGAAGAAGCACAAAAAGGACGTCCTTATAAGCCGTGGGCTTCCAAACCGGAAGATTTGGTGAAAAGTAATATTCCGGCTTTTCCCGGTGCGGAAGGCGGAGGCATGTATACTCCCGGTGGGCGTGGTGGCAAAGTGATTGTGGTTACTTCTTTGGAAGACTCAGGGCCCGGAACTTTGCGTGAGGCTTGTGAAACAGGAGGTGCTCGTGTCATTGTGTTTAATGTTTCCGGAGTTATCCGTTTGAAAGCGCCTATCAGCCTGCGTGCTCCTTATGTCACAATTGCCGGACAGACCGCTCCGGGAGATGGTATCTGTGTTACCGGACATTCTTTTCTGGTTGATACGCATGATGTCATAATCAGGCATATGCGCTTCCGCCGTGGTGCGCAGGATGTAGCTTTCCGTGATGATGCGTTGGGAGGAAATGCTGTAGGGAATATCATTATAGACCACTGTTCGGCCAGTTGGGGATTGGATGAGAATATGTCTATCTACCGCCATGTGTATAATCGGGGGGCGGATGGACATGGACTGAAATTGCCGACTGTAAATATCACGATTCAGAATTCAATATTTTCGGAAGCATTGGATGCCTACAATCATGCTTTCGGGGCTACAATCGGTGGGCATAACAGTATGTTTTGCCGGAATCTTTTTGCTTCAAATATCAGTCGTAACAGCTCGGTAGGTATGGACGGAGACTTTAACTTTGTCAATAATGTTGTTTTCAACTGGTGGAATCGCTCCATTGACGGTGGTGATAATAAGAGTTTCTATAACATTATAAATAACTATTTCAAGCCCGGACCTATCACACCATTGGATAAACCAATATCTTATCGTATTCTGAAGCCGGAAGCCGGACGTGACAAAAGTCAGCCGATGTCCTTTGGTAAGGCTTATGTAAATGGAAATATCGTCCATGGAAATGCAAAGGTTACAAAAGACAACTGGGATGGTGGTGTACAACTAGCCAATGAAGTGGATGCCGGAAAATTTATTCCGCAGATAAGGGTAGATGAGCCTTTCAAAACATCTCCTGTAACTATAATGGATACTCAAAAGGCTTATAACTTCGTGTTAAGTAATGTGGGAGCGACTTTTCCGAAACGGGATGCTGTTGATACGAGAGTTATCAAAACAGTGAAGACTGGGAAAGCCATCTATGTGAAAGACGCTCCAGAGTTCATTTCTCCTTATGTGAAAAGACGTTTGCCTGCAGACTCTTATAAACAAGGTATCATTACGGACATCCGTCAGGTAGGCGGATTGCCCGAGTACAAAGGAGAGCCTATTGTAGACTCCGATGGTGACGGTATGCCCGATGCGTGGGAAATAGCTAACGGATTGAACCCGAATGATCCGAGTGATGCTGTGAAGGATTGCAATGGAGATGGTTACACTAATATTGAGAAATACGTCAACGGTATGGATACGAAGAAGAAAGTGGACTGGACGGATTTGAAGAACAACTACGATACATTATCCAAACGGAAAAGTCTGCTATAAAAGTATGTGTAGAAAATAAAGTTTATTGTAATGAATATGCAATTGAGAACAATCCTTCTGGGATTATTGAGTATAGGGTTTGTGCAGGGATATGCGCAAACCTTTGCTTTACAGGTTAAGAATGAAGGAATTACTTACCTGAATGATGAACGGGGAAACCGGATACTTGATTTCTCCTATTGCGGCTACCATGCTTCTGGTCAGGATATTCCTTCTGTTGGCAATGCAGTGTTTGTACCCTGGAAGGCGGGTGATAATACTGCGCGAATCCAGCGTGCCATTGACTATGTAGCGTCATTGACTCCCAATACTTCCGGTTTCCGTGGAGCCGTATTGCTGGATCGTGGAGAATTCAGCTTATCCGGGGAACTTCGTATTTCCGCGTCCGGTATTGTTCTGCGTGGTATGGATAGAGAAAAAACTATTCTGCTAAAGAAAGGTGTAGACAGAGGAGCACTTATCTATATGGAAGGAATAGATAATTTGAATGCAAAAGATACCTTGCAGGTTCTTTCAGCTTATGTCCCTGTGAATGAAAGGACATTACAAGTTGCCTCGGGCACTTCTTTAAAGAAAGGAGATCGGATAATGGTGACTCGCCCTTCCGGTAAGGAGTGGATTACCGCTTTAGGGTGTGATATCTTTGGAGGAGGCATCGGTGCTTTAGGATGGAAGGCGGGTGATATGGACCTGACATGGGATCGGACAATCAGTGAAGTAAACGGTAATCAGATCACTCTGGATGCACCATTGACGGTAGCATTGGATACTCAATATGGGGCTTCTTCTCTCATTCTTTATCAATGGAACGGTCGCATTCAGGAGTGTGGAATTGAAAATATGACATTGGTTTCCGATTATGACAGGCGTTATTCCAAAGATGAAGACCATTGCTGGACAGGTATTTCTATCGGAGAGGCGGAGAACTGTTGGGTGAGACAAGTGAGTTTCAGACATTTTTCTAATTTTGTAGCAGGATTTTTAACTTGGGAAGGATTGTGCCAGCCACACCAACCGCACGCTTTCCCGTCAATAAATGAGTATGGAAAACATAGAAACTGGACTTTTGTTAATGATCGTAGGAATGACCACTGTCTTTGCTATCCTGATGATCGTTATCTATCTTGGGAAGGGCCTGATCGTACTGGTAAACAAATATGCGCCCGAAGAGATTATTGTTAAAAAACAAGTTGCACCACAAAGACAGACGGCTACATCCACACCGGCTGCCGGCATCACGAACCAGACTACTGCCGCAATCGTATCGGCTGTAAGTGTTATGACCGGTGGAAAAGGCAAAGTCGTTAAGATCGAGAAATTATAATAGCATTTATACATATAAAATATCATGAAAAGAGAAATCAAATTCAGTTTGGTCTTC
>OMDF01000973.1_pt1 | contig 15269 bp, 19 predicted proteins | sample 1673631 | NCBI WGS metagenome assembly OMDF01 (sample SAMEA103958117, study PRJEB25191) | human gut metagenome | biome: human-associated habitat [ENVO:00009003]; feature: intestine environment [ENVO:2100002]; material: feces | place: Germany | collected 2013/2015 | reverse complement strand
ATTACACTCATTCTACTTTTTTCATTTAGAGATTTAAATTCTGTTTTAATTCACTCGTTGTGTTGATCAACGATACAAAGGTGAGGATAAAATCTCAAATGAGAAGAAGAAAAAAGCATGTCAGCGACGGTTTTTCTGAGAAAAGTTATAAACACATATAGAACAACGACTTATACGTTCATTCATTTTCCTATTCCATTCACTAATACATCCGGCGCCAGATACATAACGTAACTTAATTTTTCATCATCAGCAAAATTAATCAACGAAGGATAAGCCTAATGAAAGTGAAAGAACTTCTATCACACGTACCCGTCCCATCAAAGATTCTTCGATATTTTGAAGGATATCCAGACTTGAACTACCGGAACAAAGAATACGCAAATTACCAAATTTATCAGTCAGCAGTTTCAACATAGTAGAAATTCCCTGTATAAACTGAAATTCATCAAGCAGTAGCAAGCCATTTAATTCTGCATTCAGACAAATTTTCAGAATTCTCTCTTTATAACTACCTCTTGCTATCATAACAGATTCTTTTCCTGTGAAAAATAGTGTTTTTTTGCGCATTGCCCAAAAATTCATAGGGAATTTCATCCAATTACCCCAAAAACATGGAGGCTACTTTATACCAAAGCCGCTACCCGAAAATTCGGACAGCGGCTACACAAAAATCCATTAATAAACTTTTCTATAGCTGTCGGACTTAAATCTATACATTCCTGTTTCTTAGGCATTGATCGAAATCTTCCGAAGAGCAGCATCCGTTTGATAACGGAACAAAAACTCACTGTAAAATTCACTCATGTTCATTTTTTGTCGATTATTAAATTCGATGCAAATATAAGAGAATAGCAAGAGCCATTCAATGAGCTACTTCCGTTTATATCTTCTTAGAAGAAGTCCTTTCAAGTTGCGATTTATATGTTGGTTTACACGTAAACAAGATAAATTCAACAATAAATTAACAATATCTTTGCAGTATTGAACTGCATTGTAAAGTCAATCAATATTATGTTTTTGCGCAATGTTTTTTGGGGATAGTTGAAGCTTCCTCTGCCATCGTCCATATTTCGTTCTGCTTCCCGTTCTTCGACATTTCCTTGCTACTTGTCATATATCGTTATACCTTTACCCCATTGTGGTAAAAACAAAAACTTACAGAATGAGTATGCGTACCGAAAAGATTTCGGAACTTTACCTATCCTGCAAGTTTTCACATTATTCTTTCCCATAAGGGATATATATTACTAGCTATAGCTCAATCGCCTCCTTGATACAGTCAACAATATAGCGAACATCGTCATCTGTTACGTAAGGACCCGCAGGAAGACACATACCAATCTTGAAAAGATCTTCCTCAATACCATTTGTATAGACAACTGCATCAGCATATACAGGTTGCTTGTGCATTGGTTTCCATACTGGACGGCACTCTACCTTCTTACTAAGCATGAATACACGCATTGCCTCTACGTTATCATTTGGCTGACAATCGGTAGTTGGTGAATCTACCTGATGGACAACACCGGCAGCACCACCTACAGCAGTCTTAATAACCTCCTTGTAAGCATTCTCCTGCCCCTTCACCTTTACAGAAGGTTCAAGTGTCATTGTGCAGAGCCAATAGTTAGAATCATAACGAGGATCGTTAGGCTGCTTATTGATCTTCACGCCAGGAATGTCCTTCATCAAGTCCTCATACAAAGCCTGAACATGCTTGTGGTGAGCGATATGCTGATCAAGTACTGTCATCTGACCGCAACCTATACCTGCACATACATTACTCATACGGTAGTTGAAACCGATAGCCGTATGCTGATAGTATGGATATGCATCACGAGCCTGAGTAGCATACCACATAATCTGGTTTACATCCTCTGCATTGCGGCAGATGAGGGCACCACCACCAGAAGTAGTAATCATCTTATTTCCATTGAATGAAAGTACACCGAACTTACCGAAAGTGCCTAGTACTTGGCCGTTGAAACGTGAGCCCATACCCTCAGCAGCATCCTCGATAACAGCAATGCCATACTTATCAGCAATCTCCATAATACGATCAATCCGATAAGGCATGCCATAAAGAGCTACTGGTACGATAGCCTTTGGGTACTTACCAGTTTTCTCCTTACGATCCAAAATCGCCTTCTCAAGCAATTCTGGATCCATGTTCCATGTATCCTTCTCAGAACCAATGAACACAGGTTTTGCACCTAGATATGTAATTGGGTGAGACGAAGCACAGAATGTGAAACTCTGAACGCACACTTCATCGCCTACCTGTACACCACAAGCGATCAGCGCTAAGTGTACTGCAGCTGTACCAGCTGACAAACATACTACCTTTCGATCAAGAGGCTCTGTATTATCAGTCTTGCTATTAGCAAAGTTAGAAAGATCTTGTTCGAATGCATTAACGTTAGGCCCTATTGGTACGACCCAATTAGTATCAAAGGCTTCTTTTACATACTTCTGCTCCATACCGTCTTCACTCATGTGAGCAAGACATAAATAAATTGTCTTTCTTTCTTCAGACATAATATCTTCAAATAAAAAATTAATTTTAGAACCAGATTGATGACAACACTTCAATCAAACATCAAAGACTCAACAATATATCACTTGGAACATTGGTACCAAGATGACTGCTTACGCATGGTCTTGCAGAAGTTCTTTCCGAACTCTGAATGCAACCAAGCTGTACGAATGATAACTTGCTTACAGCCTTTAACAATGATTTCCTGTTTGCCAACTTACGAATAGCATCAATATCCAAATATGTGGTATCAAGACCTTCTACCTCGTTCATATTCGTAAAAATATAATCATCTATAGTATTCTTGCTAGCAATTCTCACTTCTTTTCCTAGCTGACCATTAACACCTGTTACTAGAATATTCATATCAATAAATATCGAATTGGAGATTTATTTAAATTCTGGATACAAATCCATGTCAATGGAGAATGGAGAATTGAAATCCTTGAGTAGAGCGTGTTTGGCATCCTTCTCTGAAAGCAATGCCTTGTCTGCATCAATCTTCCAATCGATACTGAGGCTGCTGTCCACAATAGAGACACCTCCATCGGCTTCAGGAACGTAGAAATTATCACACTTATACTGGAAAACTGCTGTTTGCGAAAGAACGGCGAAACCATGTGCAAAACCTCTTGGAACGAAAAACTGACGATGATTATCTTCCGTCAACTCTACTGCTACATGCTCACCGTATGTTGATGAACCTTTACGGATATCAAGAGCGACATCAAGTACAGCACCTTTCACACAACGAACCAACTTGCTTTGTGTAAATGGAGGACGCTGGAAGTGTAATCCACGCATAACACCGTAAACACTCATACTTTCATTATCCTGTACAAAGCTTACTTTACGGACTTTCTCATCAAACTCACGCTGAGAGAATGACTCAAAGAAATAGCCTCGACCATCCTTAAACACTCGTGGTACTATGATTACAACGCCTTCAATGGCAGTCTTAATAACATTCATGTCAAATATTACAAATTATAATTTCCTGTTTCTTTTAATTCATCAATCACCTTAAGAAGATACTGACCACTTGGTTCCTTAAAATAGATTGAGCGAGCTCACGCATTCGTTTTTCCGTGATCCAACCTTCAAGTCTTGACGTTTCTCTGAAACTTCAATGTACGTTGAAGTTTCAGAGAAACTGTCATGCCCCCTCTAGCGAGCCATGCAAAATCTCAATCCAAAGTTTGAACCTTTAATTCACCATCCTCAAGGAATTACTGATTGACTGTAGTAATTTCATATTCTCCTTGAGCAGAAGGCTTGATGTTCTTAGTCACCTCTACTAGCACCTTATTGGGATAGAAATATAATCCTACAACTGCATAGTTGCTTTTTGGATCCTTCGGCTTCTCCTCTATAGAGAAGCAATTATCTCAAATTCTGTAACACCATAATTCTGCCCTCTCCTAGCAAATGTTTGAATCCAGGCAATTTGAAAGGTGTTGAAATGATCAAGATATCACAGATGCCAGCTAACATCAATACAGATATTGGATAATAGCTTACCTAAATAGACGTTAATTGCTTACTAATACCCTTTGTGATTGGGTAAAGACGACCACCGGAACCTCCAGTAAGAACTATTCCCTTCACAGTTTTCTCCTATTATTCTTTTTTATTCAATTGCTATATCACATTTCCGAAACAACAACTTAACTGAGTCATATTGAATTAGTTATACCCATTAAAGGCTTCTGTGGTAGCCTGACCATCTTTGCTTATATCATCACGGAAAAGCACTTTCTTAATTGTAGTGATGAACACTCTGATATCCATCCATAAACCAATATGTTGAACATAATACAAATCAAGTTCAAATTTCTTTGACCAAGGAATATTATTACGTCCATTCACCTGTGCCCATCCGCTCATACCTGGAGTCACATCATGGCGATGATGTTGCTCTTCTGAATATAAAGAAAGATATTTTACCAATAAAGGACGAGGACCAATAAATGCCATATCACCTTTCAAAATATTGATTAACTGGGGCAGCTCATCAATACTTGTTGTGCGAATAAACTTACCCACTGGTGTAAGCCGGTCGGCATCCGGCAACAATTTGCCATCAAGATCCTTTTCGTCTGTCATTGTCTTAAACTTCAGAGCCTTGAATATCTGCTCGTTCTTACCAGGACGATCTTGTGTAAAGAACACACCAGCACCTTTGTTTGCGAAGTACAACAAAACAATAGTCGCAATAAAAATAGGAGACAATAATATTATTAACAACAATGCCATCAAGAACCCCATAGGCCTCTTAACAAAATGCATATAAAACTTTTGATTAAACGTAAAATTCATACAACATTAAACAGATTTAATTAACTATTTCCATTTAAAATTCTGATCAATAAACAATAAAGAAGAGCACTCAAGCAAATATATAGGCAATAATATCCATAAAAGATTACAATAAAGATACTCAGAGGATATATTTTTTTAAGAACATGCACCAATCCATAAAATACGATAACCGAACACCCTCTTCATTCAATAGATTATATACATTGAATAAGTGTTACCATATCCTTTTCTAAAGTCGCAAGTCTGAAATTCCAGTAATGCAGGAACTTTAAAATGTTTTTCTGCAAAACCAGTTATTACTTTATATCCTAAGAGTGACCGATAGTATGAATTTTGATTTTGAATCTGAAACTAATAGTCATCAACACCTATAATATCTACAAAAGAATCATCAGGATATTTTTTTTCAATTATCTCAAAAGATGGTCTAAAAGTAAATTTAGTAGAATTATTGGCTATAAAACTAGAAAAAAACGAATATTAGCGAATTTGTACCCACTAACTCATTTAACCTTATAGCAGTCAACTGAAAGAAACGCTTATATTCATCATACGAACAATAATCCCATCCCTACCAATTATAAATAATCAGACTTATCCAACAGTGATTTATTAACATTATATTTTCTTATGATCCTATTAATTAATGGATTAGATACATTATCAACAAATTCAACACTATATCCAGAATTATTGCTTGCCAATGATTTTATATTTCCAACAGTAATCAATAGAAGAAAAAGGAGGTGTAACAATTTATAATTCATACATTATGCTAAACCAAATGTCCTGGACAAATTACGAATCCACTTTCTTCTAATTTCCTAAGCCTATCAAGTGAAAAAGCAGCCTCTTCTTTATTACTTCTCGGCAAAGTAGTCACTACATTAACACCTGGTATATAAGAATCCCCGGTAAATATCATATTATCAATAACGAATGACAAACAAGAGCTATCATGACCAGGAGTAAAGATTACAAAAGCAGACAATACAGAATCCAACGAAATCCAACACTCTTTCTTAATCACTCTAACAGCATCAGGTCTATCAAAGATAAAATTAGGTTGATCAAGATGGTACTTTGAGAAATTCCATTTTGGGTTCTGTAATGCCTGTTGCCCCTCAGTATTAGTATATACCACTGCATTAGGCATATATTTCATCAGTTCATTCAATCCGTAGATGTGATCGAAATGTACATGAGTTAAAAGTACGCCTTTTACTTTCCACCCTGCTTCAATTACTTTATCTATATCTCCACAATCAACCAACCAACATTCTTTCTCACCCACAGGAAGAATATATGTATAAGATGTAAATATGCTGTTTACAACTTTATACAATTCCACTGCTCATTTTTTTTATTTCATAGAATATTTCCACAATTCTAATATGACAAAAACTAAATAGTAACCAAAGAAATTCCGAAGCATATCGTTCAATAAGACGAGCATAATGAATATATTTCTTCCAAAGTTTCACTATAATAGAATCACTTTTTTTTAATTGTCTTACGTTCATCGCAATGACCAAAGTTCCCGATCTGTATTATCTCATAAAACAAAATTTCCCTTCTCTTTCATTGGGCATAGGTAATGGAGAATTACCGATTAGCAAGAATGAAGAATTATCACCATCTTCAAATACTCTCCATAATCCTCATGAGCAAGCACTTGAAAATTGCCCTAATCCAAATTCGTATATTTCAGAAGAGATATCAATTCCTTAAATTGCTCTTAAAACAAAATACAGATCCATCATTTGACGCAGCCCCACTCCTTCAAAAAAGAAATGCCATAAACTATGTAAAATAATAAATACAACATTATCATTTTCTTCAGTAGAATGACCTAATTCATCATGATATATAAATCCCTTTTGCTTTATTTTCTTAACACCATCTTTGTATACGATGATTACGAACTAAATTTCGATAAGCACCCAAAACATGGTATACACTTTTCAGATGAGTGCCAATAGGCACTCGTCACTTGTGTAAGCACTTATTGTATGGCTAGAAAGTAAAACCTTTCAAGATCTTCGCTGTTATACATAATTTCTAAATTTCAGTCTCAACGAAGGTAGGCCTTCTAATTTATAGCCTTAAATTGAGTGCTTATGCCAAACAGTGAATAAAGGTATTGCAATGATTCTGATCCATACCCAAACATGCCGCATGACACTCTTGCAAAGGGTTATTCTTCAGATATACAAGAATAAAGAAAAGGCGTTCAGTAACATTAGGCAAGGGACTGTTACTATATATGCAAAAACGGTGACAGTTATTACGACGTTTACCTGTAATATTCACACAAATTATCATCATGGGATGCCTCAAAAAGGGAAGCAAATGGGAAAACTGACTATGATCCAAGCCAGTCAAGGCACGGAAACTTTTAGGGTTATTTTATGCTCAGTATATCACATACTACAAATGTACACGCATACGCGATATATAACAAATCTAATCTACATTAAACTCTAATGCAGCAGGTAGCAGAATCGAACTGCAAGGTTTTCTTCATTCTAAATGTACCTGCTTAACCTTCAATTATTTTTTTCGGGTTTTGTACCATGATTGATTATCTGGTAGTGATCATTTAATTCAATACCAACACGAACAATTTTTGCGGGATTACCTGCAACTAAGCAATGATCTGGTATGTCCTTAGTAACAACAGCTCCGGCACCAACAAAAACATGATTGCCTATTTTTAAACCAGGAAGAACAATAGAACGGCCACCTATAACTGTATTGTGGCCAATAAATGTATCCGACTGTTCTTTTCCTCTAAAAAAATCATGTCCTAATACCATAGCTTCAATAGAAATTCGAGAATTATCTCCAATATGAATAGATTTTGGATAAGCCCTCTCCATCGTTGCAGATTTAGCCACTGAACAGTTTTTCCCGATATCCATACCCTTAAGACTCTTAAGGTAAAAATAAGTATAAAAACATCTAACCAAACGGCTTAAATGTTGTCTTAATGTTCTCTTTTCCATATGTCTGAAATATTATATTATCATATAAAAGGAATTGATAAAAGACATAAGAGATATTTTGAATACTATCTAAAATTTTGTCTTTACCCTTTATCTAAAATTTGACCTTTGTCACTTATTATTGTTCCAATTCTTAATTATCCTAACCGGATTATCAGCAATCATACAATTACCTGGTAATGATCTATTTACCACTAGTCCCAACAATATAAACATTGTTTCCTATATGTACTCTAGGTAAAATCATAGCTCTTCCACCAATCACGCAGTTATTTCCTATGTATATATCAGAATTCATTTTATATCCTTTCAATGCCCCATACTCATAATCATGTGCTATCAGCATTGCTTCTATTAGAACTCGTACATTATTATCTATATGGATTCCTTTAGGATTTAATCTATCTAATATTGCACTTTTCGAGATGCGAACATTGCGTCCAGTATCATAGCCTCTAAATCCATGATAGACAGATTTTACTTCTCCTAAGCAATTCACTAATTTTTGCCTAATATTTCTTTATATCAGTAGTCATAAAAATCTTATTGAATTGTAAAACATCCATCAATCACCAAGTTAGAACCTGATGTATAAGTACTAACATCTGAAAGCAAATAAAGAATATAACCAGCTATCTCGATAGGATCAGCATATCGCTTCATCGGATACTCCTGCTTGTTGACTTCCACCTGCTCCTCAGAAATATTATCTCGTTTGATGAGAGGTGTATTTACACGAGCTGGTGATACGCAATTCACTCGTACTCCACGACTTGCAAATTCCAAAGCCTGAGCTCGTACAGACCCCATGATAGCACCCTTAGATGCTGCATAACATGAATTACCAATGTGACCGGTCACTGTACCATCGATACTTGCCATGTAGACGACAGAAGCATTCTTGTTGATTTTCTTGCCCTTGACCAATGACTGTACGAGATACACAGGACCGAAGAAGTTGATGTTCATGATGCGACCAAGCTCATTCTCTGTACAAAATTTGAATGGTAAGGTCATACCAATTCCTGCACAATTCACAACTCCATCGAGTTTACTAACCTGAACAATGAGGTTATCACGATCTTCAGAACTTGTAAGATCGCACTTCAATGTGGTGTGACTACCCTCTGATAGCATTCCAAGAGTCTCCTGTAGTCCTGCTTCATTGAGGTCAACAAGAGCAATATTGGCACCCAGTTTGGAAGCTTCAACAGCAACACAACGACCAATACCAGAAGCTGCACCTGTAATCAGAATTTGCTTACCTAATAAACTAAATAGACTATTCATATTCAGACATTCCTAAATATTTGATATCATTGAGTTTAAAAGAGGTACTACCCCAAGAAAGACCTACACCAAAGGCTGTTGCAACAATCTCCTTGCCCTGTAGTTCTGTAACTTCCTTGAAACGATAGTCAATGGTCAAAGGAATAGTAGCGCAACTTACATTACCAAAGTCCTTCATCGAATAAGGCACCTTTTCCTCAGCTATCTTCAACTTCTTGCGAATCTTCTCATTCATGAACTTGTTAGCCTGATGGAAGATAAAGAAATCCACATCATCTACTGTCTTACCAGCAAACTCCAAAACATCCTTGGTTACCTCGGGGCCTTTTGTAATGCCAAATGAGAAGACATCCATACCGTTCATTGCAGAATGCATTGGTGTGCGGATTACGCCATCCTCGTATTCTGTTTCTTCAAGAGAAGATACTGAGAAAGGCTTACGACAGCCACCATCAGGAACAATGATAGAATCAAACTTATTACCATTTGCATAAAGCGCAAACTTTATATCCTCTGCATTAGGATTGAATACCAATGCTGTAGCAGTTCCTGCATCGCCAAAGAGAGGACGTGCAGTCTTATCCTTAGCAGACTTGAACGTAGAAGTTGTATCACCGACAAGCAACAAGCCTTTTTTCATTATACCTGTAGAGATCATAGCAGAGATGACGCTAAGTCCATATACCCATCCTGAGCAACCATAAGAAATATCAAAGCAGCAACATGAATTAGGCAATCCAAGCTTACCTTGAATCACACATGAAGTTGCAGGAAGAATGTAATCCTGTGTTTGACTTACAAATATCAAGCAATCTATTTCTTCATTATTCCATCCCAGGCCCTGAATCAAGTCCTCTGCAGCCTTGCAACAAAGATCTCCAGAAGTTACACCAGGGTTAACAATACGTCTTCTTTCAATACCTGTAGAAAGTATAACCTTCTCAGCTTCACCTTCTTTGAACAATGGCAGAGAAGTATTTTCTTCCACATTCTTTGGTACACAAGTAGTGATACCAGCAATGCTTACATTTTTAATTATCTGATGTGCCATTATTTAATCTATGTTTAATTTCTTGTAGAGTATCTTACCCGACTCCGAATGAGGAATCTCATTGATATGACGAACAGAGAATACCGTACGCACAATCTTTGTACGAGTCACGATAAAGTCAATGATGTCATTCTCAACATAATCAATATCCGTAGTATAAATGATGAGTTTGCTATCATCACCCACACATACACATTCCTTCAGTTTTTCTTTCAGAAAGGTTTCGACGTAATCAAGACTGATGCGATTTCCAAATAGTTTGAGAAATCGTTTCTTGCGACCTATAATGAAATAGAAGCCATCTTTATCTCGATAAGCCAAATCACCTGTATGTAAACAGCCATGATTTTCATCATCCTTCATCAGGTCGTCTGCGCATTCTGCATAACCCAAACTTACATTAGCTCCTTCATATACCAATTCACCAACTTCATTTGCATCTTCAATCACTTTACCATCGTTATCAACCAAAGAGAATGTTCCGCCAGGAATTCCCTTGCCAATACTTCCGAGTTTGATGATGCTATATTTGGGATCAAGATAACTCATGCGAGCTGTAGCCTCCGTCTGACCGTACATAAGGAAAAACTTCACTCCCCTAGGCTCATACTTTTCGATAAAGAACTGGAGCAATTCATTACTCAGCTTTCCTCCAGCTTGAGTCAGTGTACGAAGAGTTGGCATTGGTATTTTCCAAAGTTTCAATTTTTTCATGATTTCAAAAGTGTATGGTACACCAGAAAACGAAGTGAAACTGTTGTCGTTAGCAAACTGCCAAAATTCACGTTCTACATATGATGAAGGAGTCAACAGAAGAGTTGCACCCACTAAGACATGAGAATTGATGATTGAGAGACCAAAGGAATAATACATTGGCAGACCTGTTACAGGACGCTCATTCGCAGTGATATTAAGATACTCAACTATAGAAAGCGCATTACTCATCAAATTTTCCTTGGAGAGGCGAACAAGCTTAGGTGAACCAGTACTACCCGATGTAGTGAGCAAAACAGAAAGTTTATCACTTACAGGAGACTCATTTGACATTATCTCCCATAGTATATAATCCTTCTCACAAAAGATATTTTCAGCTCCTTTTGGTGAAGCAAACTCCTTAGGTGCCCAAACATACCTTGGTAGATAGGTCTGGTATAAAGCATCGAACGCCGAACGCTCGATGTGAGAATCCAGCATAAGAGTCGCATCATCGTTGTTGACAAACGATATATATCCAGCCACAGAACCAATGGTATTGCTACACATACTGAAAACCAGCTGGTAAGGCTTCAGATTGCTTATAATTCTTGCTGTTAAAGCCTGCAACTCACCATAGGAGACTTGTTCTCCTGATGGAGTGATACATGCAATATTGTCTTTAAAATTTTCGAGTTCAAACATATTGATTAGAATTCAATATCAAACTTTTTCGTCAACATATCTTTGCCGATAATGTATGAATTCAAAAGGAATATATCATCTGTATCAAAATCCAAATCGAATTGTTCCTCAATTTCTGCCACAAGAGCAATCTGAGCCATCGAATTCCATTCAGCAGTCTCCTTATATGCCAAAGAGCCTAGTTCATCATCTGATACATTGAACAGCTTCTTGAAGATATCATTGTACTTTTCGATGTTAGACATTAGCTTACTTATTTACCTGATCAAATAAATCTTGAATAGTCTTGGCATTTTTAAATGTGTCGCTAGCAATAGATACACCATATTCCTCATCTACCATTGCAATGATAGAAAGTGCTGCCAATGAGCTCCAATCATCCAGTTCACGGAACTTTGTTTCAGGTGTCAACACTTCAGCATCAGTATCATCGAGCTGATCTGCAAAATTCTGGATAAATTCTTTAATTTCCATATTATTTAAAATTATAAACGTTTGTAATTTATTTCCTATAACTACAAATTCATTTTCTTGGCTGGATTACCCATATAGAGAATGCCATCCTTTGGCTTTCGCATCAGCACGCTACCAGCCCCCAATCTTACATTGTTACCAATCTTAATCTTCTGCAATATAATCGAACCTACGCCAAAGAAGTTGCAATCCCCAATATTCACCTCACCAGATATGCGCATTGCAGGCATAAAAGTGTTATATGATCCCACCACATCATCATGTCCGAATACATCAGCTCCATCCATCACATTAAAGTCTCCAATCGTAACATCACATGAAAAACTGCAATGCTTCTGGATTATATTACCCCTACCGATATTGAAAGTCTCAGGATCTGAGAAATAAACTGTAGGAGCAATGATATTAGGGAAATCTACATTCTGATTAAAAATTTTTGAGACAATACTCCGAACTATCTTTGGATTACCGATGGTAATAGCTATAGATAGCTTAGAGGACCACGCGTTCAGTTCATTGATTCCACCAAGTACATTCCCGAAGTGAGATACTTCTGTACCTATGGCTAAACCATCATCAAAGAATCCTATCAACTCCCATGTAAGTTTTACTTCATTAATCTTATTAAGCAGACAAGCAACTTCACGACCGAAGCCACCTGCACCATATATTGCTATTTTCTTCATTTAATGTTTGTTTACTACTGATTCAAAAATACTGGTAAGTTGTTGGGAGATGGCTTTACCCGAAAATCGTGAGTGTACATCCTCTGAAATAGCCTTGCGGTCATAATCATCAATATGCTCAAACATATCATCTATAGCATCTGATAAAGACTGAGGATCGTTAACTTTGCAGAACTTTCCATTCTCTTTGGTTATAAAATCTCTTGGCCCTCCGCATTCTGTAGAAATAACAGGAAGTCCACATGCCAATGCTTCAAGAGCGGCAACTCCAAAAGTTTCCGTATGTGATGAAACGATAAAGACATCAGATGCTTGTAGATTAGAAATAACATCACTCTTTTGTAGTCTGCCTAAGAGTTTAATATTATTTTGTAAATCACAGTCCTCTATCTGCTTCTGTAAGTTTTCTTTTTCTTTACCACTACCGATAATATTCAAGTGCCATGAATCCTTAGGTCGACTCAATAAAGAGAAAGCCTCAATAAGCACATCAAAGCCTTTAATTGGAAGAAGATTGCCTGTAGAAACAAAATTGATTATACCTTTATGCATATTATCGACATAATCAAAACCATCTCCCAACATGTTATTTACAACATACGATTCTATACCAAGATTCTGCTTTATCATTCTTTTAAGGTCAGTAGACACTGAAACTAAGGCATCTAAACAAGGGTATGTCTGTTTTGCTTGATTGTATACTAGAGGGGTCAGATCCTTTTGTCCCATTTTACTCCAATGTTCAATACCCACCGCAGGAATTCCATATTTATTTTTTAAATAAACAGCCAAACATGAATTCGGAAGGTAATGACCATATACAATATCCGGGAAACCAAATTTTTTAATTACTTTATTGAACAACCTCTCTATCTGCTTATTTCTTATAAAGTCTGTCAGTTTTGGACTAATAATGTTTGTTACAGCAGCTGATAAATAAAAACTATTATAACAATATATCCCATCTATGACCTTCATAGTGATTCCATGTTTACGATAGTATCTCCTAAACCTTCGATCAACACTCAGCAAAACCACATCATGACCATAATTTCTTAATGCTTTGGCTTGATCAAGTTCGAAACTTCCCCATTGAGGGTCACGAGAAGAAGGTGTCCCTCTTGAAATAAAAAGTATTTTCATCCTATATTATTGAATCATGTATTGCATCTAAATAACCATGACCAAACTTAATGTCAGGCTCAACATAATTCCCTTCAGCCCACTCATTCCAAGACTTTAAAAACAAAATTCTATGTTCTGCTTTTTTGTTCTTTACCAGTTTTAATGCTTCAAGGATAGACTCTTTAAAATATTCTGGAGTAGAATTTTTATAAATACCATTAACTCCAGATCGCGGACTTCTATCCCACTGAGGAAGTAAAGATGGGTAGACATTTTCACGAGAATCCTCTGGTACATAATAGTTTTTCATTATCTTTCGATAATCATAAATGTTTGGTATCTTAATATTAAATCTATTAGCAAGAGCACGTTGAGCAGCAAACCAAAACTTATTTTTGGACATTATTTCTGCTCTCCAAGTACCAAGTGAAGCAACTGCGTCGAATCCTTTTATATTAACAACATAATCATAATATTTCCCGGCTTCATCCGTAGCAAAATATCCCTTTGCAACTATATTACCATTATTATCCTTTAAAGGCCGTCCATTCGTATTTTGAATATTAGCTACAAAATGAATACCAGGCAAGCCTACTTCCTTTGCTAATTTTCTCCAATATGGAATAAAATCTGCAGGAAGATCAATTGGGTCAAAGATCAAGAATAATGGCATACCATCAACTGTAATATATCGTTTATCCTGGAAAGCTTTAAGTACGTAATTAAAATGTTTACGATAATCATCTTCACCAAGATATTGCATTTCTGCAATCATCTCATTTCTTTGTTTTCCATCATTTGTCCATGTGCTTGTCTTCCATGAATGATTTGCCCATCCTAGACAGAATGGAAACTCAGGTTTTCCACTATCAAGAACTTCTTGGAATGGACGTTCCAAGAGCATACGACCATTACCAAACCAATAATGCCAATAGCAAAATCCCTCAATTCCAGCTTCACGAGCTAATCCTGCTTGTGCCTCTCTAACTTCTGGCATTCTCAAATCATAATAGCCCAAATCTGCTGGAACCCTTGGTTGATAATGACCTTTAAATAACGGTTTAGCTTTACCAACATTTGTCCATTCTGTAAATCCTTTCCCCCAATACTTATCGTTTTCTGGAATAGGATGAAACTGTGGAAGATATAATGCAATTACTCTTGCTTTCATATTTAAATAATCTCTTTGTATATGTCGATTAATTTATCAGATATTATATTCCATGATTTGTTTCCTAATTCATATTCATTTTTTATGTTATATTTATAGTCACATAAAAGATTATGATCATGCAAGAGTTCAATTATTGAATTTGCTAATGCATCAATATTTTTGGGTGGTACAATTTTGCCAAACTTTTTATCCACAACCATTT
>OMDF01000972.1_pt1 | contig 15281 bp, 10 predicted proteins | sample 1673631 | NCBI WGS metagenome assembly OMDF01 (sample SAMEA103958117, study PRJEB25191) | human gut metagenome | biome: human-associated habitat [ENVO:00009003]; feature: intestine environment [ENVO:2100002]; material: feces | place: Germany | collected 2013/2015 | reverse complement strand
TTGAGGCGGACTCCCTCCGCACGGCAAAGCCGAAGCTCGAACGCATTGAAACCGACATCCTCAACAACTTCAAAACTCTCGGCGTGAAAACCGAGCCGCTGTCCGGCTACGAACGGCTGAAAGTGCTTCATGATGTGTTCAATATGGACAGCAATGAGCCGTTCCGCTTTTCCTTCGATATGGTTGCCCGGACGGGGCTTTCCAGCAAGGACTTCATCGCTCCCACTTCCTTTGACTTCCGTGAAGGCAAGTGCTTCAAGATGGGCAAAACCATCGGTGCGGTGAGCTTCCTGCAAATCCTCGCGCCGGAACTCAATGACCGTATGCTTGCCGACTTCCTTGAGATGGACAGCAACATCACGGTCAATTTTCATATCCGGACGATTGACCAGGCGAAGGCAATCAAGAGCATCAAGACGAAGATCACCGACCTCGACAAGATGAAGATCGAAGAGCAGAAAAAGGCAGTCCGCTCCGGTTACGATATGGACATCAGTGCGACTCGTTCCTGAACAAAGCCTTCGTGGTTGAAGGACAAAATCAGGCACTAACAAAAGAACGAAAATTTCAGATGTTAGGAGAACTAACAATCCAAGAGGTGGAATGATGGGGTAACGCCCTGAAACGCCCCCTTAATACTCCGACTGGCGGGTGTAAGTGAAAACTGACCTGTCAGAAGCTCGGTGAAGTCGGCTGAGAGTAGCCGTATGGATTGCTGGATAATTACCAGCCCCACGAAAGCTGTCCAGAGGTGGACGGTGCTACCTATAGGCCGGAGGTCTACAAAATACCCAAGGTCAGAATGTTTGAAATATGACTGACGAAAACCGCGAATGTAAGGGTCTATACCATGACGGCATAGAAATGTGCTGGTAGCGTTCATCGCTAATCAGTGTGGTGGAGTAAAAATTGATGTTATGAAACACCATAGCACGTTACAGGCGTGTTCAAGCTGACAGGCTTAAAGCGGAGACCTAAAGGTATATGTAAAGATAGGATTGTTGGAACGAGGAAAGGCAGTAGGCTTCTACCATTAGGAAGTAAGCAGACGAATCATATAAGCTGCTGTACTACTGCTGAAAAGCAGAGGTCGAACTGATGATGTTTTCTGCGAAAAAGAGGAAAACGGAAGAATGGCCTCAAGTCAGTCAAACAGGCAACTTAGCACTTAGTCGCAATTAGGATTGCGAGTATGACAAAAAGAAGTCACTCGCCGTAAAGGAGAGTGATGCCTGATGCCAAATGAGAAGAAACCAAAAACCAAATGCGTGGAGTATCTCCGCCATGCTGAATACTACGATATGCAAAGTACCTTTGATGAACTGTATGCCAGAAGTCAGGCAGGAGAAATTTTCGAGAACCTGATGGATGTGATACTTTCAAGAGAAAATATCCTGCTGGCCTATCGGAACATCAAATCCAATACCGGGAGTATTACGCCGGGAACAGACAAGCTGAAGATTTCTGATATTGGTAAACTTACCGCTGATGAAGTCACAGCAAGGGTACGCAAAATCGTCAAGGGAGCTAAAAACGGCTACACCCCAAGAAGCGTAAGACGCAAAGACATCCCAAAACCAAACGGGAATACCAGGCCACTGGGAATCCCTTGTATCTGGGATAGATTGGTACAGCAATGTATCAAGCAGGTCATGGAACCTATCTGCGAAGCCAGGTTCAGCAACAATAGCTATGGATTCCGTCCAAATCGGTCGGTTGAAAATGCGATAGCGGCAATCTACAGGCTTATGCAAAAGTCAGGACTTCACTATGTAGTAGAGTTTGACATAAAAGGTTTCTTTGACAATGTAGACCATTCAAAACTGATAAAACAGTTATGGTCACTGAATATCTGGGATAAAGAACTGCTATATGTAATCCGTAGGATTCTCAAAGCTCCAATCCTCATGCCGGACGGCCACACAGAACACCCAACAAAGGGAACGCCGCAGGGCGGAATTATTTCCCCACTATTGGCAAATGTGGTGCTGAATGAACTTGACCATTGGATAGAAAGCCAATGGCAGTGCAACCCGGTAACGGAAAACTACGCTTACAGAGAAAATGCGGCAGGCTGTCCGATACAAAGCCATGCGTACCGGGCAATGCGGAATACACGGCTGAAAGAAATGTATATCGTGAGATATGCAGACGATTTTCGGATTCTCTGTAGAACAAGGGAACAGGCAGACCGGACGCTGATTGCGGTCACGCAATGGCTGAAAGAACGCCTGCGCCTTGATGTTTCACCGGAGAAAACGAGAGTTGTTGACGTCAGACGGAGCTATTCTGAATTTCTCGGATTCAAAATCCGACTACGCAAAAAGGGGAAAAAGTATGTCGTTCAATCGCACATGTGCGATAAAGCATACAAAAAGGTTAAAGCCAGCCTGACTAAACAAGTCGGAAATATCAAAATTCCCAGAAAAGGACGTGGAGAAGCCGGGGAAGTACGGCTGTTCAACTCCATGGTTATGGGAATCCAGAATTACTACCAGTTAGCCACTGACATCAGCATAGACTGCGGTGATATTGGCAGAACTGTTAATACAGTTCTCAAAAACAGGCTGAAATCTGGAAAGACACACCGGCTGAAAAAGGAAGGCCGTGACCTGACAAAAATGGAAATCCAAAGATATGGGAAATCGGAGCAACTAAGATATATAGCACAATCCAAAGAACCGATTTATCCAATAAGCTATGTTCAATGTAAAAATCCAATGAGTCAGCGGCGAAAAGTGTGCGCTTACACAGCGGCAGGACGAAGTGAAATCCATGACGATTTGCGGATAAACACTTTCTTACTGCTACAGCTAATGAGAGCGCCTACATACAGCCGCAGTACAGAGTATGCGGATAACCGTATCTCACTGTTCTCCGCTCAATGGGGAAAATGTGCGGTAACGGGAAAGAAATTTCAGTGTATATCAGAAATTCACTGCCATCACAAGAAGCCAAAAGGAATTGGAGGCAGCGATAAGTATGAAAATCTGGTATTGGTGCTTGCACCAGTACATGAACTGATACACGCAGTTGATGAGGACACGATTCGTTCTTATCTCACCGCTCTTAAATTGGATACTTCACAGCTCACAAAGCTGAACAAACTGCGAACATTGGCAAAAAGGAAACCCATTGATTTGGAGAAGCCAAATCTTACGAATAATTCTCATAATGGTATGACTAAGGAGACTAAGAAATCTGTTTGATTGATGGAACGCCGGATGCGGTGAAAGTCGCATGTCCGGTGTGAAGCGGGGGAAAAGCTGGAGATAACTTCAAAGGCTTACCTATCGCTATTCCCGTCCGATCTTGCCACCTTCGGCGGTGAGGCGAAGCGTCTGTTGCAGGATCTCCAGACCCGCAATGAGAGACTGTTTCTTGTGACCATCCTCATCATGAATACGGCAACCAACCGCCAGAAGCTCGAAAACGCGGTGTTCCAGACCGCCGCCATTGCCCAAAAGTATAACTGTGCGCTCAAGCGTCTTGACTTCCAGCAGGAGGAAGGGCTGATGTCCTCTCTGCCTATCGGCGTCAATCAGGTGGAAATCGAACGAGGACTGACCACTTCCAGCACAGCGGTTTTCGTGCCGTTCACCACGCAGGAGCTTTTTCAGGGCGGCGAAGCTCTCTACTACGGGCTGAATGCGCTGTCCAACAACATGATCATGGTTGACCGCAAGCAGCTCAAGAACCCCAACGGGCTGATCTTGGGTACGCCCGGTTCCGGTAAGTCCTTCTCCGCCAAGCGTGAAATGACGAACGCCTTCCTCATCACGGAGGATGACATCATCGTCTGCGACCCCGAAGCCGAGTATTTCCCCCTTGTGCAGAAGCTCGGCGGTCAGGTCATCCGCATCTCGCCGGTCAGCACGGATTACATCAATCCGCTGGACATCAACACGAACTACTCCGAAGAGGAAAACCCGCTGACGCTGAAATCCGACTTCATCCTCTCCATGTGTGAGCTGATTGTCGGCGGCAAGGACGGCTTGCAGCCGGTTGAGAAGACCATCATTGACCGCAGTGTCCGCATGGTCTATCAGGAGTTTCTTGCAGACCCCAAGCCGGAGAAAATGCCGATCCTCGAAGACCTCTACAACATTCTGAGAAATCAGAAGGAGCCGGAGGCACAGCGCATCGCAACTGCCCTTGAAATCTATGTTCACGGCTCTCTGAACGTCTTCAATCACAGAACGAATGTGGATGTCAACAACCGCTTCGTCTGCTATGACATCCGCGAACTCGGCAAGCAGCTCAAGAAGCTCGGTATGCTGATTGTGCAGGATCAGGTGTGGAACAGAGTTACCATCAACCGCGCCCAGCACAAGGCAACGCGCTACTACATGGACGAGTTCCACCTTTTGCTGAAAGAGGAACAGACCGCCGCGTACAGCGTGGAAATCTGGAAGCGTTTCAGAAAATGGGGCGGCATCCCGACCGGAATCACGCAGAACGTCAAGGATCTTCTTGCCTCCCGCGAGGTGGAGAACATTTTTGAAAACTCGGATTTTGTCTACCTTCTGAATCAGGCATCCGGCGACCGGCAGATTCTCTCGAAGGCGCTGAACATCTCGCCCAGCCAGCAGAACTACATCACCAATTCCAATGCCGGTGAGGGGCTGATCTTCTACGGCTCGACCATCGTTCCCTTCAAGGACGATTTCCCGAAGGATACGCAGCTCTACCGCATCATGACCACCCGCTTAGAAGAAACCGTACAGAACTGATAGGAGGATTTTGAATATGGATAAGAACTTCAACCTTGAGAACGCCAAGAACATCATCGCAGAAGTCAGCGGTGTTCCCGTGAATACCACGTTCGGCAGCATCACCAAGCCGATTGACCTTCTGCTTGAGGTCATCGACAGGAGCGCCGATCTCATCGCCCTCATCCATGAGGAAACCGAGCTGAAAAAGCATCATCGCGCCTATCTCCACGTTCATGAGGAACTGGAGGACTGCGCCGACGAGATGGCAGCGCGTATGCAGGAGATTTTCGACGAGACCACCGACTGCGTGATCGGACTGATGAAGGATGTTCACGAGACCTTCCGTGTCCGCAAGCAGGAAGCGGCGGAGGACGATGCCGATACCGTCACCATCGCCAAGGAAGACTACGAGACCATGATCGACGATCTGCTCACGATGTCCGAAATCATTCAGTGCGTCGCAGATATGCGCACGCAGGATGTGAAGGCAATCCGCGAGTTCGGCAAGTTCGTCCCCGCCTTTGCCGCCTTTGAGAAGAACCGGCTGAGCCTCTATCGTGAGGCGGCGAAGGAAGCCGAGGAAATCTTCGACCGTTGGGCGGACGAGATTGACGATCTCGACGAGGACTTCATGGAAGATGAGGACTATGAGCCGGACGAGTATTACTCCGACTGATGCCCATTGAAATGTTGTCGGGTTTCACAGCCAACATTTCAATGGAAACACAAATCCAACAGAACAGGAGGTACACCACCATACAACTTGACATCATTCATACCGGCGATTGCCTTGAAATCCTGAAAACTCTGCCCGATGACAGCGTTCATTGCTGTGTGACGTCCCCTCCGTATTACGCGCTCCGCGATTACGGCATGGATGCTCAGATCGGCAGAGAGACAACGCCGAAGGAATATATCTCGCGCCTGACGGAAGTGTTTACCGAAGTCAGGCGCGTTTTGCGTCCGGATGGAACGCTCTGGCTGAACATCTCGGACACCTACGCCGGAAAGGGCAATCAGGGCGATTTCATTGACCCGAAGAACCCCAACGGCAGAAACGGTCAGGCTGTGGCTCTCAACAACAAGGTTGAGGGCTGCAAGCCGAAGGACATGATCGGCATTCCGTGGATGCTGGCTTTTGCCCTCCGCGATACCGGCTGGTATCTGCGCAACGACATCATCTGGATGAAGGATAACCCCATGCCGGAGAGCGTCAAAGACCGCTGCGCCCGCTGCTACGAGCATATTTTCCTGTTCTCCAAGTCCAAGAAGTATTTCTTTGACTACAAGGCGATCTCAGAGCCGATTGCTCCCGCAACGGCAGAACGTCTCAAGCGCGGCATGAAGGGCGGCAACAAGTACGGTAAGCCCGTTCCCGGTCAGCCTCAGCCGCAGTCCATCAACCGCCCCCGTGAGCATGGCGAGATCAAGGACGCAGACATCAATCCGCTCCGCAACAAGCGCGACGTCTGGAAGATCAACACCGTCCCCTTCAAGGGCGGTCACTATGCCGCCTACCCTCCAAAGCTGGTTGAGACCTGTCTGCTTGCCGGTTGTCCCGAAGGCGGTATTGTGCTTGACCCGTTCATGGGAAGCGGCACAACCGGCATGGTTGCCTCACAGATGGGGCGTCATTTCATCGGCATCGAGCTGAATCCGGCGTACACCGAGCTTGCCTACAAGCGGATTGGAGGTGAAATCTGATGTCCAAGGAACCGGAACTCAAAGCCCGCGACAAGGTAGTCGTGCGGATGACGCGGGAGGGCGCGGTTGAGGAAAACCTGACGGCTGGCACCGAGCAGCGTGTGTCAAAGCGGCTGGAAGATGCGGAGCTGGTGAAGCCCGGTGAGACAGTCGAGCCTTCCGAAGCTCTTTCCCCAGAGGAACAGAAAAAGGTGCAGATGCGCCGTCAGCAGCGTCAGTTTCAGGCGGAACACGCCGAGGATAACGACACACAGCCGCCCTCGGAAACGTCCGTCACAGAAGAGAAAAGGGCAGAAAATCCACCCCAGAATGTACCCGAACCGCTGCCCTCATCGGAAACGCCGTTCAAGCCTCCTGTTTTGGAGCAGCACGGTGTTTCTTCTCATACCGGCACGGTGATTGCCGAAACGGTTGTCACGCACAAGCTGCGCAAGACCTCTGCGGTTGAAGCCGTTGACGCGGATGCCGTTCTCTCCCAAGCGGCGGAGACTGCTTCCGCAAAGCCGATCATCGACGATGCCGTCCCGCCCACGAAGCGGATGCAGAAGCTCGAAAGGAAGTCCGAGAAGGCGCATGAGCGTCTGGACGCTGCCCGTGAGAAGCTGCCCACGCACAAGGTTCTCAAGAAAGAGCGTGTCTTCGATGAAGAGACCGGCAAGGGCAAAACCCGCCTTCATTTTGAGGATGAGCTGAAAAAGCCCAAGAGCAAAGGCAAGCTGCAATTTGAAGCGGATAAAACCGTCCGCAAGGTCGGTGACACCCTCGCTTCCGGCATTCACGGCAAAATCCATGAGGTCGAACAGGAAAACTCGGCGGTTGAAGCGGCGCATAAGACGGAGATCGCCGCTGAGACTGCCGCTCGGCATTTCAGTCATCATCGGGAAAAGAGCGTCAACAAGCCTTATGAGAAGGTCTCCAAGCTGGAACACAAGGCGGATGTAGCTGACGCCAAGCTCCAATATGAGAGAAATCAGCAGGAGCATCCTGAGATGAAGAAGCAGAACATGAACAAGCACTACCAGAAGCAGAGCATCAAGAAGGAATATGCCGCCGCTCGAAATGCCGGGTCTCAGACTGCCGGGACTGCCACAAAGAATACCGGCAAGAAGCTCGGTGAGAAGGCGTCCGACAAGATCAAGGAGTTCTTTGAGAAGAACAAGAAGGTCTTCATCTGGATCGGCGTCGGAATTGCCCTTCTCGTTTTGCTCGGTGCTGGAATCAGCTCGTGTTCGATGCTCACCTCTACCGGCTCGTCGGTTATCGCTTCCTCTTATCTCAGCGAGGATGACGCGATGCTGGGCGCGGAGGCGCAGTATTGCCGGATGGAGCAAGAGCTGCAACGCTATCTCGACACCTACGAAAGCACTCACAGCTACGACGAGTATCACTTCGATCTGGACGATATTGAGCATGACCCCTATGTGCTGATCTCCATTCTCTCGGCTCTCCATGAGGGCGAGTTCACGCTGGATGAGGTGCAGGGTACGCTCCAAATGCTGTTTGAAAAGCAGTACATCCTCACCGAAGAGGTCATCGTCGAAACCAGATACCGCACGGAGACCGACACATGGACGGACGCAGACGGCAACACGCACACGGAAACCTATCGCGTCCCGTATGACTACTACATCTGCAACGTGAAGCTCGAAAACTTCAATCTCTCCCACGTCCCGGTCTACATCATGTCTCAGGAACAGCTTTCCATGTACGCAACGTATATGTCGGTGCTGGGCAACCGCGAGGATCTGTTCGGTGACTCTCCCTATGTGGACAAGTACATCACAAATCCTCCCGCCGACTACGATGTCAACCCGGAATACCTGAACGACGAGAAGTTTGCGACACTGATCACCGAGGCGGAAAAGTATCTCGGCTATCCGTATGTGTGGGGCGGCTCCAATCCCGACACATCCTTTGACTGCTCCGGCTTTGTCAGCTACGTTCTCACGAACAGCGGTCTTGTGAATACCGGTCGGTTGGGCGCACAGGGGTTTTACAACGTCTGTACGCCGGTTTCAAAGGCGAATGCACAGCCCGGTGATCTCATCTTTTTCGTCGGGACGTATGACACCCCCGGCGTGTCTCACGTCGGCATCTACGTTGGTGATGGGGTCATGATCCACTGCGGCGATCCCATTCAGTACACATCCATCAATTCTTCCTACTGGCAGTCTCATTTCTATGCCTTCGGAAGACCCGCCTATTAAAAGAAAGATTAACTATTAAAAGTCAACCCCGAAAATGAATGGTGGTGGTAAAAAAGAGATGGCTCAAAAAAGGTATAGCAAAGCTGAGGTCTTGTCAGACCCCTGCTGGCTATTCAAGTAGCTGCACTTAAGCCGCTGAGCAATATGGCTGCCTGGATTTCTCCATGGCAAATATCAGACGAACCAACTTTTTGGCCGCGTGAGAGATGGCAATATTGTAGTGTTTTCCCTCCGCCCGCTTCTTGGCGAGATAATCAGCAAAAGCCGGGTCCCAGTGGCAGACATACTTGGTTGCGTTGTAAATTGCGTAGCGTAGGTATCGGGAGCCACGCTTTTCCATATGCGGGTAGCAATTTTTGAGCTGTCCGGATTGGTAAGTGGAGGGGGACATCCCTGCATAAGCCAACAGCTTGTCTGGGGAGTCAAACCGGGTGAAGTCGCCGACTTCTGCTAGGATCATGGCAGCCATGCGGAACCCCAGCCCAGGGATAGTGGTAATAGGAGAATGAAGCTCATCCATAATGGATTGGATTTGCTCTTCGATTTCATCAATTTCACGATCCAGTTCACGGATGAGCCGGATGGCGTGCTGCAATTCAAGGGACTTGGCAGGCATCTGAGAGCCAATAGAGTTTTTGGCGGCATTTCGTATTCCAAGAGCCATATCCCGTTTGTAGTGGCCATTGGAGGCGGTTTCGAGCAACGCTTTCAGCCTCGTTAAATGGGCATTGGCAACCTGTTTGGCCCCAGGGAACTCTTCCAGTAGGGCGTAGACAGAAGCAATATGCAGAGAAGGGACGAGTTTTTCCAATTCCGGAAACAGAATGCAGACCAGCCGGGCGATAGAACTTTTCAGCTTGGCACGCTCTTTCACCTTGTCAAAACGGTATCTGGTCAGTGACTTTAGCTCCTCGTTGTGGTATGCTGTACTTGTGTAGGGTTTGAGGCCCGCATCGGATAACAGCATAGAAGCAATCGTTCGTGCATCCACCCGGTCAGTCTTGGTCTTTCTCAGGCTGAGGCTCTTTCGGTAAAGGTTTGTGCGCAAGGGATTCAGGACATAGGTGGTCAGACCGTTGTCAAGGAGAAACCCGAGCAGATTGTAGCTGTAATGTCCTGTCGCCTCAAGCCCTACTTTTATTTTGTCCAGCGGTGCGGAACAATCCTGGATTTGTTGCAGCAGACAGTGAAAACCGTCCAATGTATTGGAAATTGTGAACACATCTGCAAGGACTTCACCATCGGAGTTGACGATGAAGCAATCGTGCTTATCTTTCGAGACATCGATACCAACAGAAACCACCATAACAAATACCTCCGACGATAAATATGTGATGCTGCATCCACAGTAAACCTTACTTTTGTAGCCTTGTTCCACATAAACCGTCTGGCGGTATTTAACTGATTAACAAAATTGTAAGGGGCTGTGGTTGGAACCTTTCTTGAACCATCTTGTGGTAGGGTGATGCAACCAATCCACAGCATCCCTTACAGTGTAGCACATAGCCCTTGGAGAGGGGCTCTAATAACTACTACTCTATAATACAAGGAGTTTTGCATGAATCCCAAGTATCAGAAAGTCCTCTCCGACATTGAGAAGGCTGAAAAGAAGAAGTCCGAAATCGAAGGTCAGCTCAAGGAGCTGTACGACAAGAAGACGGAGCTGGAAAACCTTGAAATCATCAATACCGTGCGCTCTATGGTGATGGACAAGGATCAGATCATGGCGTTCCTGTCTTCCATGAAGGGCGGCACCAAGCCCGCTGAAAATACGGAGGTAATCGACAATGCGTAAGAAGTTTCGTTTTCTGACCGTCCTTGCGGTCTGCGTCATGGTTCTGTCCTGCTTCTCGGTGACGGCGTTTGCCTACGCCGATGATACCGAGCAGAACCTTCCCGTCACGGAGGCAACCCAGCCGGAACAGCAGCCCGCAGTCACTCCCGCCCCTGAAAAGCCGAAGGGTGAGCCGATTGACGATGAGGGCAACGCCCACACCCGCGACTTGCTCTATGACAAGGCAACCAACAAGCAGTTAATCACTGTCCAGACGAAGAACGGCAACACCTTCTTCATTGTCATCGACTACGATGCGCCCATCAACGAGGATGAGGAACAGTATCAGACGTACTTCCTGAACATGGTCGATGAGAGCGATCTGCTTGCGCTTTTGGATGAGGACACTGCGGCTGCGCTGACCACCTGTAACTGCAAGGAAAAATGCGCTGCCGGTCAGGTCAACACCGACTGCCCGGTCTGCAAGACCAACATGAGCGAATGCACCGGCACAGCCCCCGTTACACCTGAGCCGGATAAGGATGCGGAAACCGATGTCCCCGCCCCTAAACCCGAAAAGAAATCCAACATCGGCATGATCCTCGTCATCTTCGTTCTTGCCGGTGCTGCGGGTGCAGCTTATTACTACATCAAGTTCGTCAAGGGCAGAAAGCCCAAGGATGAGGATATGGACTTCTTTGATGATGAAGGCTACGAGGAAGAGCCGTACATCAACGAGGATGATGAGCCGCAGATTGCGGAGGATGCTGAAACGGATGGTGATGAAGATTGATCTTAGTCATTGCTGAAAAGCCCAGCGTTGCCCAGTCCATCGCAAAGGTTCTGGGCGCGACGTCCCGCAAGGACGGCTACATGGAGGGCGGCAATTATATCGTTTCATGGTGCTTCGGTCATCTGGTGGAGCTGGCAGACGCCAGCTCCTACGATGAGCGGTATGCCAAGTGGCGGTATGACGATCTGCCCATTGTTCCGGAAAGCTGGATGTTTGAGGTCACGAAGGACAAAGCCCAGCAGTTCAAGGTGCTGTCCGCTCTCATGAAGGACAAGCGCGTCACCGAGCTGGTCTGCGCAACCGATGCAGGACGCGAGGGTGAGCTGATCTTCCGGCTGGTCTACGACAAAGCCGGATGCACCAAGCCCTTCAAGCGTCTGTGGATCAGCTCGTTGGAGGACTCCGCCATCCGCGAAGGCTTCAATCATCTCCGGGACGGCAAGGAATATGACCGTCTCTATGAAGCGGCACTCAGCCGCTCGAAGGCAGACTGGATTGTCGGTATCAACGGCACCCGCCTTTTCACCACGCTCTATCACAAGAAGCTGGTGGTCGGGCGCGTCCAGACGCCGACCCTTGCAATGCTGGTGGAGCGTGACGGGAAAATCTCCACGTTCCAAAAGGAGAAGTATTTCAACGTCCACGTCGGCAAGGGCGATCTGACCGCCGATCTGGAAAAGGTCAAAACCGAAGAGGAAGCAAAAAGAATTGCGGCGGCTTGCGAGAAAAAGCAAGCCGTCGTTTCTTCTCTCAAGCGGGAGACGAAAACCGTCAATCCTCCGAAGCTCTATGATCTGACCACCTTGCAGCGCGAGGCAAACCGATACTACGGCTTCACTGCCCAGCAGACGCTCGATCTCGTTCAGACACTTTACGAAAAGAAGCTACTGACCTATCCGCGCACGGACAGTCAGTTCATCACGGACGATATGGAGGACACTGCCCGTCAGGTTATTTCCATCGTCTGCCGCCAGCTTCCGCTTTTCTCCGGCGTTTCGATTACTCCGGACCTTGCCCGCGTGACCGACAACAGCAAGGTTACGGATCACCATGCTATTATTCCAACAAAGAATATTTCAGATATTTCAAATCTTAATGATAAGGAATGTAGCGTTCTTAATATTATTATTGAAAGAACTTTAAAAGCAGTGATGAAGGATATGGCTTATGAACACTTAACATGTACAATAAATGCTAAAGATTATGATTTTATTGGAACAGCAAATAAAACAGTTGAAAAGGGCTGGACGGAATTTGAAAAAGAGGATGGAACTAGTTCCATGGAAGAAGTAAAAAATATTTCTTTATTCAACTGTCAAAAAGGGAAAGTATTTGATCCTGTAACATGTGAGGTTTTAAAGAAAGAAACAAAACCTAAAACACGATTTAATGATAAGACAATTATATCTGCAATGGAAAATGCTGGATCGAAAGATTTTAAAGAAATTGAAGGCGTTGAACGTACTGGACTTGGAACGGGAGCAACCCGTGCAGATATTATTGAAAAACTGATTTCTAGAGGCTATGTTGAAAGAAAGAAAAAACAACTGATTCCTACAGAAAGGGGAATGCAACTTATCAAGGTAGTTCCAGAAAACATAACTGATGTACAGATGACGGTTGCATGGGAAGAAAAAATTGCTGATATAAAGAATGGTAAGCTTGATGAAAATACATTTATTAATGATATAGAAAATTATATTATTGAAGTATTAAAAGATACTAATAGAAGTGATCAATGGACTGTTCAAGATGAAAACAAATTAGATGAGAAGTGTCCTGAATGTGGATCTGATCTAGTGATTAAAAAAGGAAAGTATGGTAAATTCATAGCGTGTTCAAATTATCCTGAATGCAAGTATATTAAAAAGGATGAAAAAAAGCAGCCTAAGATGACTGATAAAAAATGTCCGAATTGTGGTAAAAATCTTCTAATAAGAAAAGGAAAATTTGGAGATTTTTATTCCTGCTCCGACTATCCTAATTGTAAATATACAGAACCAGTAAAATCTAAAAAAACTGTTCAAACAAAAATGAAATGTCCGCAATGTGGAAAACCATTGGTGGAAAGAAACGGAAAATATGGAAAGTTCATTTCTTGTTCAGGATATCCAGCATGCAAATACGTTAAAAAATAATTTCAAAAAATTACACAAAAAAGTCAATTGTTTTTTTAAATCAGGGTGGTAAAATGATAGTATAGAATTGTAGTTGAGAGGTGGAACTTGTTCCATCATTACAGCTAAGGAATATAATTCAGGCGTTAATTGGTATTATTAAAAAAATATTCCCTTCCGATAGAAAGATGATAGAATTGTAACTGATTATGTAAGTCCTGATTGAAAAAACATAGGCACTAATCAATATGGAATGTTATTGTCGATATTAAGTTTATTATCCTTCAGGACAAATATTTAAAACAGTAGCATTTATAATTTTCCTACATATAGATTATGTAAGTCCTATTTATTTAGAAAAGAGTGATGGAACTAGTTCCATCTTAGAAATAGATTAAAAATTCAAAGGAGTGGAAATATGGAAACAAAAAAACAAAATATTATTGAAAAATATTTAGATACAAAACAGAAAAAAATTGTTGCTGGTTGTTTAGCTGGTGTTTTAGTTATTGGAGTTGCTGGTGCAGTCGTTCTAAATAGCAACGGTTCTAAAAATCTAGTCTTAACAGCAAATGAAGTGGGTGCTGAATTTGGTCAAAAAGTTTCAACTAATGTTGCTGATTATTTGGATGCAAATAAAGTTGATAATCTAGATAAGATCATTAAAGATACAAAAGAAAAAGACAATCTTAAATACGTTACTGTAACAAATAAGGATGAACAAGGAAATGTCGTATCCAAAGAAGAAAAAGACTATCCAAAAGTTGGTAACTATGAAATCAATTTTACTTATAAAAAAGAAAAACAAACTGTTAAGGTAACTGTCAAAGATACAACAGCACCTGAAATCACAGCACCTGACAGTATTGATGTTATTCAATATACTGATCTTTCAACTTTTAACTTTGGTGAATTATTACAAGCGACTGATTACAGTGATGTCAAAGACTGGAAGATTGATACAGCTAAAGTTGATGTCAACACGATTGGAACTTATGATCTAAAAGTATCAATTCAAGACAAATATAAAAATAAAGCTTCAAAGAAATTAAAAGTCAATATCGTACAAGCTCCTGAAGTTGGTGAAGGAGAAGTTGCTGTAACTGAAGTAGTAACTGATGAAAATGGGAATAAGAAAACAGTTGTCACAAAGAAATCAAGTGCTGAAGTATCAAAGAATGATGCTGTAGCAAGTACATCTCCAGTATCAAATAAAGGAACAGTCAACAGTTCATCTAATGCAAGTGTTTCTAAACCAACAACAAACAGTGGTACATCAAAACCATCTGGAAATAACACAAGCAGTTCAAACAGTAGTAACAATTCATCTTCATCTAAAGGAGATGAACATAAGCATAACTATAACATTCCTATCACTAAAACAGTACATCATGATGCTGTAACAAAAACAGTACATCATGACGCTGTAACACGTCAGGAAACGTACACAGTTGTAGATAAGGAAGCATATGATGAACCAGTTTATGAAACACATGTTGTATGTAAAGTGTGTGGACAAGATTTTGGAAAAGGAAGTGAAGCGTCATTAAACGCTGGAGATCATTCTGCAATTACTGGACATTCATATCATTCAACAAAAGTACAAGCAGGAACTAAACATCATGATGCTGTAACGCATCAAGAAACAAAGACAGTTGTTGTGACACCAGCCTATGATGAAACTGTAGTGGTTAAACAAGCATATGATGAAACAGTTACAACTGGTTACAAATGTCTTTGCGGTGCGACAAAATAATATTTTTTAATAACCAAAACAAATTAATATAGGCATTAATTATATAATTTAAAAAAAGATTATAAAGATAATTACAAATAGAAGCACTGATTTCTTTTACTGTATAATTACCTACTGGAAGAATTGATGATTTAGCATAACCATTTTTATCAGTAGTGATCGTATCTTGGGTTCACTTTAGGAACTTTGGTTATTCATTTAAAATTTATTTAATT
>OMDF01000967.1_pt1 | contig 15309 bp, 9 predicted proteins | sample 1673631 | NCBI WGS metagenome assembly OMDF01 (sample SAMEA103958117, study PRJEB25191) | human gut metagenome | biome: human-associated habitat [ENVO:00009003]; feature: intestine environment [ENVO:2100002]; material: feces | place: Germany | collected 2013/2015 | reverse complement strand
TTGAAGCAATGGCCGCCGATACGGACGGCTATTTTTCTGCCGATCATCAGAAAATTGCCATTCGTCAGGGCATGAGCGAGGTGCAGACGGTTTCAGCCACAGTACACGAGATTGCCCACAGCAAGCTCCATGACCCTAAAAAATATGAAATGCTACCGTCATGGAAGGTTGTGCAGGAGAGTGAAGGTGGAACCAAACATGATTTCAAGTTGGATTTTGCCACAGAAAAAGAAGCCGAACAGTTTGCTTCTGATATGGATTGGCGTTATGTGGACGAAAATCAGTTTGAATGGCGTCTTGCAGTTGAGGAAGATCCAACCGCAGAAAAACAGGCAATCAAAAACCGTCACACGGAGGAAGTGGAGGCTGAAAGCATCTCCTATGCAGTCTGCAAATATTTTGGCATCGAGACCGGAGAAAACAGCTTCGGCTATATTGCAAGCTGGAGTCAGGGCAAGGAACTGAAAGAGCTGAGAGCCAGTTTGGAGACCATCAACAAGACCTCCGGCACTTTGATCTCTGACATTGAGCGCCACTATAAGGAAATCTGCAAAGAGCGTGGAATTGACCCCAATACAAAAGCAGAGTCGGAAACCGCCCCGATAGAGCAGCCGATCGGCAATCTGACCTACTATGTAGCAGAGTGCATGGAGTTTCCAAACCTCGGAGAATACCACGATAACCTGTCTTTGGAGGAAGCAATCCGCATTTATCAGGAGATTCCGGCAGAACGAATGAACGGGATCAAGGGCATTGGTTTTGAGCTGAAAGACGGAAGCGACTATGAAGGACCTTTTCCGATTTTGACCGGCCATACCATTGATCTGGACACCATCCAGGCAATCGACTATTACCGTGATAATCCTCTGGTGCAAAAAGCGGTAAAGGAACTGGCTGCGGCAATGCCGGAAATGGAAGTGCTGGGGGCGGACGCCAACCAGCAGGAGGCTTTGTTTCTGATCGACGATGCCACCTATCTTCATATCCAGTCCTGTGACAGCGGCTGGGACTATACCCTTTACGATGCCGCATCCATGAAAGAGCTGGATGGTGGTCAGCTGGATATGCCGGAGATTTCCCGCATGAAGGCAGTTCTCCAGATTTGTGATGACAACGATTTGGGCAGAGACTCGGTAAAATACGCACCGTTGTCCATGATTGAGACCTTGCAGGAAGCTGCCTACCAGCAGATGCAGGCAGAGGTCAGTCAGATGGCTGCTTCTTCCCAGCTGCCGGAAGCACAGGAGCAGGCACTGGATGAATACCCCATGCCGGATGAGCAGGTCTCCACACCGGATATGCTGAAATACGGCTACTCCTATGATGGGATGCTCCCTGTTACCAGAGAACGGGCGCTGGAACTGGATGCCGCCGGTTTGACCGTCTATGTGCTGCATGAGGACAATACGGAGAGCATGGTGTTTGACCCGCAGGAAATCATGGATCATGGCGGTCTTTTTGGCGTGGACCGTGAGGAATGGGAGAAAAGCCCTCAGTTCCACGAAAAGGTCATGGAGCGTCAGGAACATCAGCAGGAACGAGAACAGGCATTTCTCTCCCAGAATAGAGATTGCTTTGCCATCTATCAGGTGAGCCGTGACGATCCGCAGAATGTGCGCTTTATGAATCTGGACTGGTTAGAGTCCCATGATGTTTCCGTAGACCGCAGCAATTATGACCTCATTTACACCGCTCCGCTGAGTGAGTCTGGCACTGTGCCGGAGCAGCTGGAAAAACTCTATCAGCAATTCAATCTGGAAAAACCCGTAGACTTTCACAGTCCCTCCATGAGCGTCAGCGACATCGTTGCGATCAAACAGGACGGTAAGGTATCCTGTCATTACTGTGACAGTGTTGGTTTTACCCAGATCCCCGGATTCCTGCCGGAAAATCCGCTGAAAAATGCGGAGATGGCCGTGGAGGACGATTACGGCATGATCGACGGTATCATCAACAATGGCGCAAAAGAGCCTACGGTGGCAGAGCTGGAACAGCAGGCCCGCAGCGGTCAGCCCATTTCCCTGATGGATCTGGCTGCCGCTGCCCATCGGGAGGAACGGGAAAAGAAAAAGTCCGTCATGGAGCAGCTGAAAAGCCAGCCCAAGGCAGAACACAAAAAGATAGCGCCCAAAAAGAGTGCGGAAAGGGAGATTTGATATGGGAAACTTTACTTTTGAGGAAATGAACCTGATGTGCATTTACAATACCGGCAGCCGCACCGGACTGATCGACAGCCTGCGTGAGATGCGCGGCGAGCTTTCGCCGGAGGAAACGGAACTGAGGGAGCTAACCGACAGCGCCCTTACGAAGCTCTGTGCGATGACCGATGAGGACTTTGCCCAGCTGGAGCTGTACCCGGATTTTGACCAGTAAACACCATAACCGCAGGGATGGGGTGGCAATTTGCCACCCCACCTCTTTACCCCAAAACCGAAAGGAGGACAGAACACCATGCCAACCAAAGCTGAACTATATGCACAGATGGCGGACAAGGTGGCAACACAGCTCACGGGGAGCTGGCAGGAATGGGCAGGGTTTCTCACTACTGCTTCCCGCCTTTACAAGTACCCGTTCCATGAGCAGCTGATGATCTATGCCCAGCGACCGGACGCCACCGCCTGTGCGGAGTACGATTTGTGGAATGAAAAGATGGGCCGGTATGTAAGGCGCGGTTCCAAAGGGATCGCTCTGGTGGACGATTCCGGGGACAGACCCCGCCTGCGCTATGTTTTTGATATTTCCGACACCGGAACCCGTGAACATTCCCGCACTCCCTGGCTGTGGCAGCTGGAGGAGCGCCATTTGGATTCGGTGCAGGCCATGCTTGAGCGCACCTATGATGTTTCCGGTGATGACCTTGCCGGACAGCTCACGGAGGTAGCCGGAAAACTGGCTGAGGAATACTGGACGGAGCATCAGCAGGACTTCTTCTATATCGTTGACGGTTCCTTTTTGGAGGAATATGATGAGTTTAACATCGGAGTACAGTTCAAGGCAGCAGCCACCGTCAGCATCACTTACGCTTTGATGTCCCGCTGTGGACTGGAGCCGGAACGCTACTTCGACCACGAAGATTTCATGGCGATCTTTGATTTCAACACCCCGTCCACCATCGGGGCGCTGGGAACAGCGGTCAGCCAGATCAACCAGCAGGTGCTGCGGCAGATCGGCGTTACCGTCCGAAATGCAGAGCGCGAAGCCAACCAAGAAAGGAGCAAACAAGATGAACAATCCCATGACCTATATCCAGAACGGAGACTATCTGATTCCCGACCTGAAGCTGAGCCAGCAGCCGGAGAAACCCCTGGGCAAGTACGGCAGGATGAGGAAAACCTACCTGAAGGAACACCGTCCCATCCTCTACAACCAGATGCTGCTGAGCGAGAAGCTGTACCCGCACCTTCTGGAGATCGACGAGACCGCCCAGAGCAGACTGGAGCAGATGATGCCCCAGCTGGCGAAGGAAGCGGGAGCCACCGAGGAACTGAAAGCCAGCGATCCCATGAAGTGGGTGGGGCTGATGAACACCTGCAAAGCTCAGGCCGAGGAAATCCTGATGGCGGAGCTTATCAACAGCTGACTCTAAACCTGTTCCTCTCCGAAGCGGAACAGATCCAATCCATAGATGAAGCAGAGAATGTAGCGCATACATCCTCTGCTTTTTCTTTTGCCCAAAATGACATCGACCATGTGCTGCGTTTGGGCGGCAATACAGACCGTCAAAGGGAGCGTGTGGTTGCAGCCTTTGAAAAGCAGAAAACCACCGCTGAGATTGCCGAGATACTGAAAACGCTGTACCACGGCGGCAATGGCCTTGGCAGTGTGAGCGCATGGTATGCCGAGGATGGTATCCATCTTTCCCACGGGAAGTCTGTCCGTTATGACAGGTCTGCCCAGGTCATTTCCTGGGAGAGCGCCGCAGAGCGTATCGGGGAGCTTTTGGAGAGCGGCCAGTTTGCCTCCAATGTGGAGCTTGCAGAAGCGGCAGGCTATGAACGCTCCCTCCTCTCGGAAAAGCTCTGGCATCTGTATCACGATCTCAGTGAGGACGCCAGAAAAGCCGGATATTTGTCCTGCCTGTCAGAGATCAAAGGCAATGGTTTCCCGGAGGAGACCCGCCGCCTGACGGAGCAGCTGAGTGACCCGGCTTTCCGCCAGACCCTCAAGGAAGAATACGCTGCCTTCTGGACTGCCTATCAGCAGGACCGTGACCTGTTGCGTTTTCACTATCATAGACCGAGGGAGATCTGGGAGAACCTGAAGGACCTTGACCTGCCCCGCAGGACCTTTTCTTCAGAGCTTTCCCAAGTGCCAACCGTCCAGCACTTTATTACCGAGGATGAGATCGACGCCGCCATGACCGGCGGAAGCAGTTTCGCCGGAGGAAAAGGCCGTATCTATGCGTTCTTCATGGCAAACCATACGGATAAGGAGAAAGTGAGATTCCTCAAAGACGAGTATGGCATTGGCGGACGCTCTCATGCCCTGTCCGGCGCAACACACAGCGGCGAAGATCACGATGGGAAAGGACTGCACTATAAAAAGCAGGACTGCCCGGATGTTCACTTGAACTGGGAAAAGGTTGCCAAGCGCATTACCTCACTTGTCCAGAAAGGCCGCTATCTTACCGAACAGGAACAAGCGCAGTATGACAAGATCCAGGCTGAAAAGGATCTGGCAGAAGAAGATGCCATTCAAGCCCAGCAGCCGGAGATAGAGGAAGAAACGCCAAAGCCTACCCTTCGGGAGCAGTTTGAGCAGTATAAGCCTGTGGTGACTGCCGCCATATCTGAGGATGTGGCATATCGAAATGCCTGCGGTCATTCCGACCGTGAAAATGCTGTCATCGAGGGCAATGCCGCTGTGCGCCGTGCGGTTCTTGGCTCTAAGGATATGGAGCTGATCCGCCTTTATTCGGATGTGCCGGAGTTCCGCCAGCGTCTGCACCGGGAAGTGATCGACGAAACCTATCCAAAGCTCCATGAGCTTCTGCGCCCTCTTTCTCAGGAAGATATTGATACTGCCCTTTGTGCATGGAACGGCAATATCGAGAGTAAACACGCTGTTGTCCGCTATATGAAAGACCATGCAAGAGAAAAAGATACCGCCGCATGGCTGGCTCAGGAATACGGCGGCAGTAACAGCAACAGCCTGTTCGTTGTCCGTGCCGGCAGCCCGGAGGAAACGCAGCTGCCCTGGCCGAAGGTACAGCGCAGGCTTGCCCAGCTCATTCAGGAGGACCGGTTCTATACCGAAGAAGAACAGGACCGTTTTGACAACATCGACCCCATCGCCATCCGGGAAGCCCTGGAGGAAAGAGGGATCGTCAACGGACAGGTGGCAGACCCGGAAAAACTGGACAATGACCCGTTTATCCAGCAGGTAATGTCGGATGTAGAGCAGATCGCAGCTGCCGAGACAGAGCAGACTTCCGAAGTTTCCATTTCCGATGAGGAATATGATGCAGTTCGCCGCCCAACTCCGCAAAGAACCTCCTATGACCCTGCCGCCCCGGTCTATGCCGTGGGCGATACCGTGTATATCGAGGATGACGCCTATCAGATCACCGAGCTGCGGGAGGACACCGTACAGCTTCTGCCCACCGGGATGGTATATCCCATCTACCGGGCAGAGCGCAAAGAACAGTTCGAGCAGCTGCTTCGGGCAGACCGCCGCAATGCTTACTATACCGAGTTTCTTCCTATTGACCCGGACAAGGCAGATCAGGACTTGCGGGATGTATTGGCTCATGGACTGATGGATGAAGCGGATAAAAAGCAGATTTCCACGCTGCTGCAATCCGGCAGGAGCAACAGCGAGATCGCCTACTGGCTGAGCAGAGCCTATTCCGGTGAGATCGAGACACTGAATCTGGAGACCGGCGATATTGCCGATTACCGTACCACGGCACAGGGCATAGAACTGGAAGTCATGGATGCAGAGGAAAAGCGTCTGGCTATGCTGTATTTCCGCTGGGATGAGGTTGCGCCTTTGCTGCGCGGGATGTATGCCCGTCAGCTGGATGGCTTTGGACAAGAACAGCCCCAACCGTCTGCCGAATCCCCAGCCTTCCATTCCGAGACCATGGCCGTCTATCCGGGCGATAAGAACAATCTGCCTTATGATGTGGTGGTGGAACGACTGCATATCGAGGAGCCGGAGCCACCAGCGCCTGTGACAGAGCCGGAGAAAACCTTTGAGGAAGTGCTGGACGAACACCCGGTTTCCATTCAGGTCAACGGCCAGTGGCAGACCTTCCCCAATGCCAAAGCTGCCGAGGAAGCCTCCTATGAGGAATACAAGGCTAACCTGCGCCGCAATGCAAAAAACTTCCGCATTACCGATGAGCATTTGGGCGAAGGCGGTCCGAAAGCCAAGTTCCAGGCAAATGTCAATGCGATTCGTTTGCTGAAAGAGCTGGAAGCTGCCGGACAGCAGGCAAGCCCCGAACAGCAGGAAGTCCTATCCCGCTATGTGGGCTGGGGCGGTCTTTCAGATGCCTTTGACCCGGAAAAACCGGCATGGGTTTCCGAGTATGCCCAGCTGAAAGAGCTGCTGACCCCGGAGGAATATGCCGCCGCCAGAAGCTCCACCCTCAATGCCCATTACACCAGCCCTACGGTTATCCAGGCAATCTATGAAGCGGTAGGGCGCATGGGCTTTGAGACCGGAAATATTTTGGAGCCATCTATGGGTGTGGGCAATTTCTTCGGTATGCTGCCGGAGGAAATGCGAAACAGCCGTCTGTACGGCGTGGAGCTGGACCCGGTTTCCGGGCGCATCGCAAAGCAGCTCTATCCCAAGGCGGACATCACAGTAGGCGGCTTTGAGACCACCGACAGGCGTGACTTCTTTGACCTTGCCATCGGCAATGTACCTTTCGGTCAGTATCAGGTCAACGACAAAGCCTACAACAAGCTGAATTTCAGTATTCATAACTACTTTTTCGCCAAAGCACTGGATCAGGTGCGTCCCGGCGGTGTGGTGGCTTTTGTGACCTCCCGCTATACCATGGACGCCAAGGATTCCACCGTGCGCCGCTATCTTGCCCAGCGTGCTGAGCTGCTGGGAGCTATCCGTCTGCCGAATGACGCGTTCAAAAAGAATGCCGGTGCCGAGGTGGTATCGGACATCATCTTCCTCCAAAAGCGGGACCGCCCGCTGGACATCGTGCCGGAATGGACCCAGACCGGACAGACGGAGGACGGGTTTGCCATCAACCGGTATTTTATCGACCACCCGGAAATGGTGCTGGGCAGACAGGAGCCGGTAAGCACTGCTCATGGTATGGACTACACCGTGAACCCTATCGAGGGACTGGAGCTTTCCGACCAGCTGCATGATGCGGTGAAGTATATTCATGGCACTTATCAGGAGGCAGAGCTGCCGGAGCTGGGCGAAGGCGAAGCCATTGACACCTCCATTCCTGCCGACCCCAATGTGAAGAACTATTCCTATGCCATTGTAGACGGGCAGGTGTACTACCGGGAAAACAGCCGTATGGTGCGCCCTGACCTCAACGCCACCGCCGAAGCCCGCGTGAAAGGTCTTGTGGGACTGCGTGATTGTGTGCAGGAACTGATCGACCTTCAGATGGATGCAGCGGTTCCAGACAGCACCATTACCCAAAAACAGGCGGAACTGAACCGGCTCTATGACAGCTTTTCCGCAAAATATGGTCTTATCAATGACCGGGCGAACCGACTGGCCTTTGCCGATGATTCCAGCTACTATCTGCTCTGCGCGCTGGAAGTCATTGACGAGGACGGCAAGCTGGAGCGCAAGGCGGATATGTTCACCAAGCGTACCATCAAGCCCCACAAGGCGGTGGAAACCGTGGATACCGCCAGTGAAGCCCTTGCTGTCTCTATTGCGGAGAGGGCCTGTGTGGATATGGCGTATATGTCGGAGCTGACCGGTAAGACCAGCGACGAACTGGCTGCCGAGCTGCAAGGCGTGATCTTCCGTGTGCCGGGACAGTTGGAGAAAGACGGCACACCCCATTATGTGACTGCCGACGAATACCTGTCCGGCAATGTACGCCGTAAGCTGCGTCAGGCACAGCGGGCAGCACAGCAGGACCCGTCCTTTGCCGCCAATGTGGAAGCCCTTACCGCTGCCCAGCCCAAAGACCTGGACGCTTCGGAAATTGAGGTGCGTCTGGGCGCAACCTGGATTGACAAAGAGTACATCCAGCAGTTTATGTACGAGACCTTTGATACCCCGTTTTATATGCAGCGGAATATCCAGGTCAACTACACCCCGTTTACAGCAGAGTGGCAGATTACCGGCAAAAGCTCTGTAAGCCAGAACAATGTGGCAGCCTATACCACCTACGGAACCAGCCGCGCCAATGCCTACAAGATTTTGGAGGATTCCTTAAACCTGCGGGATGTCCGTATCTATGACACTGTGGAGGACGCGGACGGCAAAGAGCGCCGGGTGCTGAATGCCAAAGAAACCACGCTGGCAGCCCAAAAACAGCAGGCCATCCGGGACGCTTTCAAAGACTGGATTTGGAAAGACCCGGAACGCCGTCAAGCTCTGGTACGCCAGTACAACGAGGAAATGAACTCCACCCGCCCCCGTGAGTATGACGGCAGCCATATTGTTTTTGGCGGCATGAACCCGTCCATTACCCTGCGGGAACATCAGCTGAACGCTATCGCCCATGTGATGTACGGCGGCAATACGCTGCTGGCACACGAGGTAGGCGCAGGTAAAACCTTTGAAATGGTGGCTGCCGCTATGGAGAGTAAGCGTCTGGGCTTATGCCAGAAATCTCTCTTTGTGGTTCCAAACCACCTGACCGAGCAGTGGGCGTCGGAGTTTCTGCGCCTCTATCCTTCTGCCAACATCTTAGTCACAACCAAAAAGGACTTTGAGACCCATAACCGCAAGAAGTTCTGCGCCCGTATCGCGACCGGTGACTACGATGCCATCATCATGGGACACAGCCAGTTTGAGCGTATCCCCATCAGCCGGGAGCGTCAGGAACGGCTTCTCTATGAGCAGATCGACGAGATCACCGAGGGTATCGCAGAGGTGCAGGCCAGCGGCGGCGAGCGTTTTACCGTCAAGCAGCTGGAGCGTACCAGAAAGTCTCTGGAAGCCAGACTGGAAAAGCTGCAAGCCGAGGGGCGAAAAGACGATGTGGTAACTTTTGAGCAGCTGGGTGTGGACCGTTTGTTTGTGGACGAGGCCCACAACTATAAAAACCTGTTTCTATACACAAAAATGCGGAATGTGGCTGGTCTTTCCACATCGGACGCGCAGAAATCCTCCGATATGTTTGCCAAGTGCCGCTATATGGATGAGATCACCGGAAACCGTGGCGTGATTTTTGCCACCGGCACACCGGTCAGCAACTCCATGACCGAGCTTTACACCATGCAGCGTTATCTTCAGTATGAACGCCTGCAAGAACTGAACATGACCCACTTCGACTGCTGGGCTTCCCGATTTGGGGAGACCGTCACAGCATTGGAGCTGGCACCGGAAGGCACCGGCTACCGGGCAAGAACGAGATTCAGCAAGTTCTTTAATCTGCCGGAGCTGATGAACCTGTTCAAAGAAGTGGCTGACATTAAGACTGCCGACCAGCTGAATCTGCCTACCCCGGAAGTGGAATACCACAACATCGTGGCGCAGCCTACCGAACATCAGCAGGAAATGGTCAAGGCCCTTTCGGAGCGCGCATCGCTGGTACACAGCGGAACCGTTGACCCGTCCCAGGACAATATGCTCAAGATTACCTCGGATGGCCGTAAGCTGGGCCTGGACCAGAGAATCGTCAACCAGATGCTGCCGGATGAACCTGGCACAAAGGTCAATCAGTGCGTGGACAACATCATGCAGATCTGGCGGGACGGCAAAGCTGACAAGCTGACCCAGCTGGTGTTCTGCGACATTTCTACACCGCAGGCAAAAGCTCCTGCAAGCAAGGCGGCGAAAACGCTGGATAATCCACTGCTTCACGCATTGGAAGGCGCTGTGCCTCTGCCGGAGCAGGAACCGGCCTTTACGGTATATGACGATATTCGTCAGAAACTCATTGCTCAGGGGATGCCTGCCGACCAGATCGCTTTTATCCATGAAGCCAACACCGAAGTGCGGAAAAAGGAGCTGTTCTCTAAAGTCCGTACCGGTCAGGTGCGTGTCCTTTTGGGCAGCACCGCCAAGATGGGCGCAGGCACCAATGTGCAGGACCGTCTGGTGGCACTTCATGACCTGGACTGTCCGTGGAGACCGGGAGACCTTGCCCAGCGCAAGGGCCGTATCGAGCGCCAGGGTAACCAGAATCCTCTTGTCCATGTGTACCGCTATGTGACCGAAGGAACCTTTGACGCATACCTCTGGCAGACGGTGGAGAATAAGCAGAAATTCATCAGCCAGATCATGACTTCTAAATCGCCGGTGCGCTCCTGCGATGATGTGGATGAAACCGCCCTCAGTTTTGCCGAGATCAAGGCTCTGTGCGCCGGAGATCCCCGCATCAAGGAGCGTATGGATTTGGATGTGGAGGTATCCCGCCTGAAGCTGATGAAAGCCGACCACCAGAGCAAGCAATATCGTCTGGAGGACCAGCTGCTCAAATACTTCCCGGAGGAGATTGAAAAGCACAAGGGCTTTATCAAGGGCTTTGAATCTGATCTGGAGGTTTTGGCAGCTCACCCGCACCCGGAGGACGGCTTTGCCGGTATGGAGATTCGTGGAGATCTGCTGACCGATAAGGAGAACGCCGGTGCAGCCCTTTTGGATGCCTGCAAGGAGGTCAAAACCTCCGATCCGGTGCAGATCGGCAGCTACCGGGGCTATGCCATGTCCGTGGAATTTTCCGCTTGGAAACAGGAATATACGCTCCTGCTGAAAGGACAGATGACCCACCGGGCAACCCTTGGTACAGACCCTCGCGGAAATCTTACCCGTATCGACAATGCCCTCGCCCAGATGCCCCAGCGTCTGGAGGCGGCAAAGGCCCAGCTGGATAACCTCTATCAGCAGCAGGCTGCCGCAAAGGAGGAAGTCGGAAAGCCATTCCTTTATGAAGAAGAACTGAGAAGCAAAAACGCCCGTCTGGTGGAGCTGGATACCCTGCTCAACATCGACGGAAAGGGGCAGGCACACACCGAGTCTGTTGTTGCCAAAAGCACACGGCCTTCGGTGCTGGATAACCTAAAACGCCCGGTGCAACCCCGCAGTACAGACAAGAAACCAAAACAGCATGAGGAGGTGCGATAACATGAATACTAACGATCTGAATACAGCTCTTTATGAAAAGATGGCTGCCGAACAGGACAAGTTCCGGGACTGGCTGAAAAGCCAGCCCCCGGAAGAAGTCTTAAACCATGCCTATGAGTACACCATCCGCGAGGACATCGTGATGGCAATGGAGGAACTGGAGTTGACCGACACCCAGGCTCAGGCACTTTTGGAATCTTCTTCGCCGCTGGCGGATGTGTACCGCTATTTTGAAAAGCTGGAGACCGGCTATATGGATGTGATCCGGGACAGCATTGAAAGCCGTGCCGACGATGTGTGCAGAGCCAAAGAGGAACTGCGAACAACACCGGTCTATCCCCATTCAGCTGCCTATGCGAGAGAACATGGGGAGCTGGAGCAGTACCGAGCTTCCAACAATGTAAATCTCCAATGCAAGGAGTCCATTGAAGCGGCGGTGCGGGAACACTTCGACGGAATGTATCTCAGCCACGATGCGGCAAAGGGTGTGATCGAGACCTATGGCATGGAGCGTGTGGCGCTGGTCCTTGCCAACACCGTCCAGCTTCAGGACTGGGATGGGCGCTACTCCCGACGCAACAAAGAATGGGCCAAGACCATTCCCAACGATAATCCAGAAACCGTCCGTTGTGGTTATGCCTTAAACAGCCACCCTGCTGTTTTGAATGGTTTTATTGATCTGGTGCGTGAAGAACAGCAGCGCAGCCGTACCCAGAGAGAAAAACTGGAACCGTCCCGTCCCTCAGTACGGGATAAGCTCAAACAGGAGCTGCCCGCCCATAAGTCTGCCGCCCCGAAAAAACGGGAGCCGGAGCGATAACCATGGCAAAGCGCAAGCGGGATGTGCCGGTTTTGTTTTGGGTGTCCGCAGAAGAACTGGAACTGATCCATCAAAAGATGCAGCAATACGGGACAGAGAATTTGAGCGCTTATCTGCGGAAAATGGCGCTGGATGGTTATGTGGTCAAGCTGGAACTGCCAGAGCTGAAGGAGTTGGTCTCCCTGATGCGCCGAAGCAGCAACAACTTGAACCAGCTGACCCGCAAAGTGCATGAGACCGGGCGGGTTTATAATGCTGACTTGGAGGATATATCCCAGCGGCAGGAACAACTGTGGGAGGGTGTGAAGGAAATCCTTACCCAACTCTCCAAACTTTCATAACAGGGATAGATACTCCATTTGCGGAGGGAGGAACGGCGTTTCTTCGCCGCACCTTCCTCCGCTTTTTCTTTTTGTCTGTATCCTTGTCTTTTGCCTGTCCGTACCGGATAATATGAGTAGAATAAGAAGCGTAGCAAAGGAGTGAAAACAGATGCTGACCTTTGAAAAGGTGCTGGAGATTTTTGCGGATTACCTAACCGCAGACGAGACCATAGAAGTTTATATCAGCCGCCATGGATGTGTAAGAGTTGAATTTGACCAAGATTTTCACTATTGCTCTGGCGAGGTGTGCCATACTCCCAAGGAACTGTTCGACCTCTTAGCCGATGATTACCGGACTTATCTGGAGATTGAACTGACCAAAGGAAAACGGGAAGTGACGGAAGATGATGAGAGAGAAGCGGATGCCCTATGCAAACAGTATCTGGAGCGTTGGAAGGAGGAACAGAAATGAAGATTTTGAAATGTCTGCTGATGATCGTAACTGCACCGGTCATTTTGGTGTTGACGCTTTTTGTCTGGCTCTGCACGGGGCTGATCTACATATCCGGTCTGGTGCTTGGTCTACTAAGCACGGTAATTGCTCTGCTTGGCGTGGCTGTGCTGATTACCTATTCCCCGCAGAATGGTGTGATTTTGCTGGTTATGGCATTTTTGATTAGCCCTATGGGGCTGCCGTTGGCTGCAATCTGGCTGATGGGTAAGGTGCAGAGTTTGAAATTTGCAATTCAGGAGTTGGTTTATGGATAAAAATACGCAAAACCATAAAAATGCCAGACACCGTCTGTTAAATTTGGAAAGAGAAACTATATATCCACGACTTTACTTTTGAACTAATATTTCGTATAATATTAGTGCGAAAGGAAGTGATATGATGGGACAATTTGAACAGCTGGATCAGATGCTAACAGAACAAGAAGGAATGCTGCGAACATCGCAGGTCGTATCTTCTGGAATTTCAAAGCCGGTATTTTATGATTATGTGCGTTCACGAGATTTGGATAGAGTCGCACATGGGATTTATCTGTCCAAAGATTCCTGGGTGGATGCCATGTATCTGCTTCATTTGCGATTTGAACAAGCAGTATTTTCACATGAAACAGCTTTATTTTTTCACGATCTGACAGACCGTGAACCAATAGAATATACAGTTACGGTCAAAACTGGATGCAATCCAAGCAAAATGAAAGCAGAAGGCATTCAAGTTTTTACGATTAAAGCAGACTTACATGATGTAGGACTTACAACAGCGAAAACTCCGTTCGGGCATACTGTGCCGGTTTATGATATGGAGCGAACGATCTGTGATTTGCTCAGAAGCCGTAGCAGAATTGAAATTCAGACCTTTCAGGGAGCACTGAAAGCGTATGCCCGTAGAAAAGATAAGAACCTGCGAGCTTTAATGCAATATGCTGGGATGTTCAAGGTGGAAAAAATTTTACGACAGTATTTGGAGGTACTTTTATGATAAAAACAGCAAGGCAGCTTAAAGATTTAATACGAAACCTTTCCAGAGAAAAATCCGCAGATGCTCAGATTTTAATGAGGAACTACATGATGGAGCGTTTTTTGGAGCGTATTTCTCTTTCTGAGTATCGTGATAAGTTTATCTTGAAGGGTGGTATGTTGGTAGCGGCTATGGTTGGATTGGATGCCCGCTCTACGATGGATTTGGATGCAACCATAAAAGGAGCTAATGTTAATGTGGAGGATATTGAGAATCTAATTTCATCAATCGTAACTGTTCCGATTGATGATGGTGTTAAATTTCAGCTGAAAAGTATTTCGGAGATTATGGATGAAGCAGAGTATCCGGGGATTCGTGTCAGCATGAGTACAACATTCGATGGTGTAGTGACCCCTTTGAAAATTGATATTTCTACGGGAGATGCAATCACTCCAAGAGAGGTTCGGTATTCATTCAAACTTATGCTGGAAGATCGCTCCATTGATATTTGGGCTTATAATTTAGAAACTGTGCTGGCAGAAAAACTGGAAACCATTATTACCAGAACCACAACCAATACCCGCATGAGAGATTTCTACGATATTTACATTTTAGAACAGCTGCATGGAACCACGCTGAACCCGAAAATTTTACATGATGCGCTTCTGGCAACTGCTCATAAACGGGGATCGGAGAAGTATCTTAACCAGGCTGAAGAAGTTTTTGACGAAGTGGAAAATGATTCGGTTATGCAAAAACTTTGGGAGGCATACCGTAAAAAGTTTTCTTATGCTTCTGATTTGGAATGGGATGTGATTATGAAAGCAATTCGCAGGTTATATGTTCTTTGTGAGAAGGGCATCAGCTTATGAAAAAGCATGGACACTATTGTAAAGTTTGTGGTGAATACAAAGCCAACGAAAAATTTTCAGGCAAAGGTCATGCATCCCACATTTGTAAATCCTGTGCTTCGCTACCAGCAGAAAAGCAGGCTGAACTGATGACACTGAATCGTCTTTTGAATCTTCCATGGAGGCTATCGAAAGAGCAGTTGTCCTGGCTGAAAAATCGACTAAAGGATAGGCGGCCTGATGTCCGTGCATTGGCGCAAGAGCAATATGAAATGAGATTTCCACCAAGACACTTAGAAGATGATGAGTTCAATTTTTTCGATGAAGAAAGTTTTATAGAATAGTGAAAGCGGTCTGCTATGGCAGGCCGTTTTCTTTTCGGGAAGGAGGTCTGACCTATGGCAACCACAAGAATCATGCCGCTTCATGTCGGCAAGGGCCGCACAGAAAGTCGGGCGATCAGTGACATCATCGACTATGTGGTCAATCCAAAGAAAACAGATAACGGCAGGCTCATTACCGGCTATGCGTGTGACAGCCGGACTGCGGATGCAGAGTTTCTTCTGGCAAAGAGGCAATACATTGCCGCTACCGGACGAGTGCGTGGCG
>OMDF01000959.1_pt1 | contig 15437 bp, 12 predicted proteins | sample 1673631 | NCBI WGS metagenome assembly OMDF01 (sample SAMEA103958117, study PRJEB25191) | human gut metagenome | biome: human-associated habitat [ENVO:00009003]; feature: intestine environment [ENVO:2100002]; material: feces | place: Germany | collected 2013/2015 | reverse complement strand
AGCTTCTCTCTGCCTGGCTTATACAGCTTGGTGTTGATCCCGATATCGCATCTGCCGATGCCTGCAAGATTGAGCATGTAATCAGTAAAGAAAGTTTTAAAGCAATTAAAGATCATGTATTAAGTGAAGCCAATCACTAGATTTTCTAGTGACTGGCTCTTTTTATGTGTGCCTTACGGCGCAAGTTTCTATCGGATAGAATTTTCTACACATAAAGTTCCCGAGGATGTCAAGTCATTGCTACAAACTTTTCAACCTCTTTTTCCTCGATTTTTCCATAAAACCGTTGTTTTGGAACAGAGGACGTTATATTGTTGTCACAAAATCAGCAGGGAGGATGTAACGTCATTGCTACAAGTTCAGTAGTAGTGGACGTTACATTATTGCTACAAATCAAGTCAATGATTTCCACTCTACCTCCACTCTCCCATCATCATACACATATATTCCCTGCACATATTCTTCCAGCATCTCTCGTGTCAGCTTTTCATAACCTAAATACTTCAACATCTGCTCCACCGGAACATTCTTTTTCATCAGGATTTCTTTCTCTCCGTTTATCAGTTTTTCCAATTCCTCTACACGTTTCTGCAGTCGCACTCTTTCTTCTTCCATCTGCTTCTTGACTTCTATAAATTGTTTCTGATTCATCTGTCCTTCGTGATATTTCTCATAGTTCTGACGGTTCTGAATCTTTATCTGCTCCTGACGTTTTTCACAATCTGCACTTTCCGTCTTGTAGGCTTCTATGCTGTCTTCATGCTGTTTTCTCATAGATTGCTGCATCTGTTCCTGGCTGATATTCTGACGTAAATATGCCTTAATTTCTGCCAACACGATATGTTCCAGCATTTTGTTATCGGCTTTCCCGGCAAAACACCCTGTATCTTCTTTTCCTTTACTGTAAGCACAGCTATAAAGAATATGACCATGAACAGGACTGCTTGAAGTCAGACTTCTATGACAATTTCCACATTTCACATAACCACCTAACAGCGTTGTTTCCCTGTCGAATTTACTTTTCTTGGTGTATCTGATCTGCAAGGACTGTGCTTTTTCAAAAATTTCTTTTGATACGATCGGCTCGTGATGATTTTCCATCACTTTCCACTGATTTCTCGGCACCGGTACTTCTTTCCCTGTCCCGGGATCTGGAATCTTTGTCTTTCCATAGACCATACAGCCTATATAAGTTTTATCATCCACAATCTTCCGTATCATATCACTCGTCCACTGCAGTCCTCTTGATGCAGCTTTCTTGCTGTCTGATTTCTGTCGTCTACTCATAGACTGCAAGGGAGTCAGTACCCCCTCTTCATTAAATAACCGACAAATCTCCATCTTGGAATACCGCTGATTGGTTAATTCAAATACTCTACGGATTACTTCTGCTTCGTCCTCTACAATCACCAGTTCTTTCTTATTTTCAGGATTGATTCGATACCCATAAGGTGCAGAGCCACAGCAATATTCGCCTTGCTCTCGTCTGGTACTGACTGCCGATTTCACCTTTACGGACTGATCTTTCACATAAAAGTCTGCTATCAGTCCTTTAAACTGTACTTCAATATCCGAACTCTTTCCTTTATAATCTTTAGAATCATATCGGTCTGAAATAGAAATAAATCGTACTCCCAGGAATGGAAAAATCTGTTCCAGATAAGTTCCCATCTCAATATAGTTTCTGGCAAAACGTGAAAAATCTTTTACCACAATACACTGAACTTTATTCTCTCTGGCAAGTTCCAGAACCTGCTTAATTGCCGGACGCTCCATACTGGAACCAGAATATCCGTCATCGTAAAACTCCTGAAATGGCATAGCAGCAAGCTCCGGAATATGGGAAATATAATCTTTTACCAGTTTTCTCTGATTGATAATGCTGTTACTTTCTCCCTCTGAATCATCTTCCATGGAAAGACGGTAATATCCAATAATCAGTTTCTGATCACTCATGTTCTACCGCCCCCTTAAACCCGAAGTTGATTTCCAGTCTGCCATCACCATACAGATACATACTTTCAATCAAGCCCTCTGCAAGTTCCGCATTGATTCTGGTTGTCCCATCCAGTTCCAACAGACTTCGTAAAAATCTGGCTTCTTCTTTCTGCTGTTTTTCCAGCTTTCGTATGGTCTGCTCCAGAGACTTCTTTCTCTCTTCACAAAACTCTTTCCAGTTATTACGGTCATCTTTCATTTCTATATAGGCTTCTTTGGAAAGTTCACCCTCTTTATATTTCATAAATGCCTGTGCCAGTTTTTCTGAACGTCTTTCCATATCTGCATCCAGTTTTCTGATCTCAGTTTGAATCTCATTGATTTTGGAAAGAAATACCGCACTGCTTATAGCAGACATATCCTTTTTCCGCAATCCAGATAACTGAAACTGTCTGGTCAGCTCCGAACGGACAATTTTCTGCAGCTTCTCTTCGGAAATAGATTTGTGACTACATTTTCTTTCATCCCGATACCAGGCAGCATTGCAAAAGTAATACACATTGCCTCTGTATCTACGTGTACACATTTTCCGCTTACAATCACCACAATAGAATACATTGTAAAATGCTCTTTCATCCTCTTCCCACCCTGCAGTAGTTTTTGTTGCTTTCTGTTGTGCTGCTTTTAACCTGACCTGTGCTTTGTCAAACAATTCTCGACTGATAATCGCTTCATGGGCATTTGGCGTAATAATCCACTGACTTTCATCCAGTATGTCACACCATTTTTCCCCTCTTTGAAATCTTGATTCGTATTTTCTCTGAACCAGATCACCATAATAATTATTTCGGTTCAACACCGCACGTATCGAAGAATTTCCCCACTGATGAAGCTTTTCTCCATCCTGACAGTACACATGATGATATTGGTTATAGTCTGAAATACGATGTACTCCATCCTCAAACAGCCTGTCAATAATGCCCTGTATGCCATCTCCCGAAGCATATTCTTCAAAAATCCTGCGGACAATCTTTGCAGCTTCCGGTTCCACCATCAACTTATAAATTCCATTTATCTTTTCCACACAATATCCGTATGGAGCTGTAGATCCCACATACTCACCATTTTTCTGTGCAATACGTTTCGCTGCCCGTTCTTTTGCGGAAATGTCTTTCGCATAAGCATCATTCACCAGATTCTTGATATTCATGGATAATTCCTGATTCTTGGCATCCGGTGCAAATGAATCATAGTTGTCACATACAGAAATAAACCGCACTTTCATAAAAGGAAGAATCTTTTCCAGATAGTTGCCAGTTTCGATATAATTTCTTCCAAATCGTGAGAAATCCTTTACCAGAATACAGTTTAGTTTACCTGCCCTGACATCATTCATCATCCGTTCAAATCCCGGTCTGTCAAAATTTGTTCCGGTTTTTCCCAGATCAGAATAAATGTTATATACAGCAATTTCATACTCTCTGTTCGGATTTTCATTGTGCTTCTGAATGAACTCTTTTATCAGCGTAACCTGTGTTTCAATAGATTCTGACTTTTTTTCATCACTGTCTACGGATAATCTGACATAAATTGCAGCCATACATACCGGAATCCCAAGAACTTTCTTCTCTGTGTTTTTCTTATATCTTTTTGCTGTCCTTGCCATTTATCCCACCTCTTTCCTGCACTCTGTCCGGTGTTCCGCATAAAACCGTCTTATGACTTTCATTTTCTCAATCATATCCTGATAACGGATATGAATTTTGATCTGTTTGTTTTCATAAATATAGATTTTATCTACGGTCAGTGCCAGCAATGTGCGATCCAGTTCTTTGATTTCCAGTGATTTCTTCCAGTCCTCCAACTGAACAGTTGCAGACACTCCACCCTCAAACATTTGCTTTACCAGTTTTTTCTGGTTTTCAATCATCTGCTCCAGTTCTTCACATTTTCTTCCGTAACTTTCCCGAAAATCATCGAACTCCTCTTTGCTGATCAATCCCTCTTTCAAGTCATCACCCAAAGATGCTTTCAGGCTGTAATAGCGGCTATATTCTTCCTTCAATTTGCTAATCTGTGTATCATAACCAATTACCTGATCGTAACTGACTTGCATCTCACAAAGTTCTTCCATAATCATCTGATAGTCTACAAAAAGTGCCGTATATGCCTGAATCTCTTTCAACACAATTCTTTTCAGCACCTCTTCCGGAATACTGTGTCTGGTACAATCTCCACCTTTATTCTTTGTCTGGCAGATATAAAAAGCTTTTTTCTTCCCCTTATACTGATTTACCCTGCGTATCATCGGTGTATGGCAATCTCCGCAAAATACAAAACCCGAAAAAAAGTTTGCACTGTCCGATGTTTTCGATGCCCTGCCATCATATTGAAGCAGCTTCTGCACTACGTCAAAATCATTTTGCCTGATAATTGCCGGATGCGTATTTTCTACTTTCACCCACTCTGATTCTGGCTTATCCAGGCGTTGCTTTACTTTATAGCTGATTCGTTCCTGCTTGCCCTGTACCATGTTTCCAATATAGACTTCATTTGTCAGAATCCTTTTGATCTGCACTGCCGACCATTTCGGTGTGTCTGAGCTGTGAAATCCAGAATTATAATTCTCGCCATTTGCCTTTTTATATTCTTTTGGCGACTGCACATGACGTACATTCAGTTTTTCTGCGATTGCTCCAAGACTGAATCCATCAATTTTCCATGAAAATATTTTTCTTACAATATCCGCTGCATAAGAATCAATCACCAGACAGTTCTTATTCTCCGGATCTTTGCAGTAACCATACGGGGCAAATGCTCCAATAAATTCACCTTTTTCACGTTTGATTTTCTGGTGGCTTCGCACTTTACCGGAAATGTCCCGGCAATAGCTTTCATTTACAAAATTTTTGATTGGAACTACAAATGACTTCTCTGAAAAATCTGCTGTTTTACTGTCAAACTGGTCTGTAACTGAAATAAAACGCACATTTAAAGCCGGGTAGGTCTTTTCGATCCATCGCCCGGCTTCTATATATTCTCTTCCGAATCTGGATAAGTCTTTTACAATCACGCAGTTTACTTTTCCAGCTTCTATATCAGTTGTCATTCGTTTAAACTCAGGTCGGTCAAAATTTCCTCCTGAGTATCCGTCATCCACATATATATCAAAGATCTGAATATCCGGCTGGCTTTTTACAAAGCTCCGAAGTAACTCTCTCTGATTTGCAATGCTGTTGCTCTCTGACTTCGCACCGCCCTCTTCCATATCATCTTTCGATAATCGAAGATACAATGCAGCATCGTATATATCTGGCATATTCATTTGCATCTGTTCCATTTTACATCGCTCCCAACTTACTTATTCCATTGAATTTGAAGTCAGAAACCATGTATCACGTTCATTTTCCCTGACCTCACATTAACATAACATCTGTAGCTTCGCAAGATATTTTTTCAAGACTTGCATCTAATACATCAACTCCGTTCTTTTTCTAAGATAATCACTAATGGCATCTGTGGCATCCATTTCTCCGGTCATTTCCACAACCACCACATACCCTTCATTCATGTGAGCATACGGTTGATCGCCGGATTTATCCAGAAAAGTTTCCACTTTCTCAGAAATAGCTTTATCCATATCAGGAATTAAATCTTCAATGTCCTTTAACTGCTCCAGATCAACACTGGAATCTATTACTGACTGATTCACCATGATGCTCACCTCTTTTCCAACATATTCTTTGTATCAGTTGTCCTATACCTGCAATTTTCTCAATTGCATCACCTTACCTTTTCGTATTTTGTTCTCACAGTTTATCTATTGTTATAGCATTGCATATTCCGTTCGGCGTGTTGGCTTCCATTCGTATAATCTGCTGTCAGCGTTACTGCCAACCTCTATCAGAATATTTCTGAATGCTGGTAGCTTCTTCGCAAACTTACCAGCCGTTTCCGGAGTATCTTTGACGCTCGCCTGTAAAATCCTTTACAGGGTTATGGCATCTGTGGAATCAGATTATACAGCTCATGTAATTTTCAAGGTACAAAAGAGAGTTTTTTGAATATCCTTTCACTTATTACAGCCTAGAAACACCAAAATGTTGTTCTCTTCAAAAAAATCCTCTCACTAATAAAGCCTGACAGAAGGATTTTACAACCTCATTTTGCAATAATTTGCAAATAGTATTTATCCTCATCTGTACATTCGCTTTCATGCGAACCTTTATCGTACTGTTATTTTAATTCGCATTCATGCGAATGTCAAGTGTTTTATTCGCTTCAATGCGAATCTTTCTGTTTACATTCACTGTTTTTGGTAGTAAAATGGATTTATCAAAAAGAAAGTGGGAAATCTGATATGACAATCGGTGATAAAATAAAAAAAATCCGGACATTCCGGAATATGACACAGGCAGAACTTGGAGCTGCCCTCGGCTGGGGCGCTAAAGGTGCAAATCGTCTTGCCCAATATGAAACGAATTACCGGGTTCCCCGCAAAGATCTAGTAACTGAAATGGCTAAGATTCTGGACGTAAACCCACTGACACTACATGAGCCAACCACGATGGACGCCTCTGAACTGATGGAAATTCTGTTCTGGATTGATGAATTTAATCCCGGCATGATTAATCTCTTTCAACTAGAGACATATCCAGGTGAAAAATCAAATTCCAGTGACGATGCCGCTATCCGCTACCATGATTCTGATAGCTGGCCTGCACATTCGCCTGTTGGTATGTGGTTTAATTATAGAGTTCTCAACGATTTTCTGAAAGAATGGACTCTTAGAAAAGAAGAACTGAAATCTGGTGCGATTACCAGAGATGAATATTTTGAATGGAAAATTAACTGGCCACAGACTTGTGATGATTGTGGAAAACGGAAACCCTCAAAACAGTGGCGGAAATCAAACGAATAGAATTTAGTGAAACTTAGCAAAACTTAAATTCACTGTATTTTTTCTCTTTGCTCAAAAAAGGCACTGCAAACCAATAATTCTATGGTTTTCAGTGCCTTTTGTTCTATACACTAAGTTTCCAATTTGCTGCTTCCGTCTGCAGATCAACCAGCTTACGATATAGACCATTTTTCTTCATAAGCGTATCATGGTTTCCTTTTTCTGCCACAACACCTTTATCCAGAACAACGATCTGATCCGCTGCTTCAATCGTTCTCATCCTATGAGCGATTACCAGAACTGTCTTCCCACTGACTAGTTCAGATATCGCTTCCTGTATCTGTGTTTCACTGTCCACATCTAAAGAAGCAGTTGCTTCATCCAGTAAAATAACAGGTGCATCTTTTAAAAGTGCACGGGCAATGGAAAGACGTTGGCACTCCCCGCCAGAAAGCGTAGAACCATTTTCTCCGATTACCGTCTGATAACCCTGCGGCAATTTTTCGATAAAATCATGACATTTTGCAGCCTTTGCTGCAGCAATAACATCCTCATCACTTGCACCTTTTCGTCCGACACGGATATTTTCCATAATTGTATTATTGAAAAGAACAACATCCTGAAAAACAATCGAAAAATCTTTCATCAATGCAACCGGATCAATTTTTGCGATATCTGCACCACCAAGTGTAATTTTCCCACCATCCACGTCATAGAATTTAGCTGCCAGTTTTGCTATGGTGCTCTTACCACCGCCGGATGGTCCTACTAATGCAGTCACCTGTCCCTGTTTTGCAGTAAAAGATACATCTTTTAAAACTGTTTTTCCTGTTTCATAAGAAAACTTCACATGGTCAAAAATCACATCATATCCTTTGGTGTGATACTCTGTCTGCCCGTTTTCTAACGGATATTCCTGGATTTCTTTCAAGCGTTTTACCTGTAAATTCACACCAAAAAGTTCTGCCATATTCGCCATAGCTCCAGAAAGTGGATCATACAGACGGGAGGCTGCGATCAAATATAGAATATAAGTAAACAGATCAATTTTTTCCTTTAAAATCAGCGAACTTCCCACAACAATAACCGTTGCCAGTCCAAGCCGTAAGACCATCTGACCGGTTGTAAGAAGACTCGCACTAACCATTTCACTGGAAATCTGCGCTTTTTCTGCTGCATCCAATTTCGCATCCAGTTTCTCCAGATAAGTTTTCTCCTGATTACATGCCTTAATATCCTGTACCGTTTCCAGACATTCCTGTATTCCTTCTGACAGATCAATTCTTGTTGTCATATATTTCTTTGCAAGCAGTTCCTGCCACTTGCGTGAAAGAAGAACAATTGCAAATGCCACCGGTGCAACCCACAAAAGAGCAATTCCCATTTTCCAGTTCATAACAAGAAGTACCAGACACACAATACTTGTAGAAATAAGTGCTCCAAAAAATTGCGGAACTGTATGGGAAAACGCATGCTCAAAACTGGCACAGTCGCCCATAATTGTACTTGTCAGATCAGCAAGGTCACGTTCATGGAAAAATCCAAGCGGTAACGTCCTGAGCTTTTCTGCAAGTGTAATGCGTCTACGTTCACTTTCCTCATAGGTACCAATATAGGCTTTTGTATACTGCAGATAATGAAGGACAAAAATAATCACTAAAATGATAATTCCAACAACTGTATATCCTGCAAATCCTGCCACTTTTTCTTCCATTCCAAGAGCCATAGGAAGCATCGTATTTAATACTATTGCAAGTAGGGCAACCGGGAGCATCAGACTGATATTTGCCAGTACAGAATAAACAATTGCTTTAAAAAGATCCTTTGCACCCTGGACACTCAGAGCGTATTTTTTCTGTAATCTGTTAATCATGATTTTCCTCCTTTCTCACAGTCGTTCCAACCTTCCAGATAATCTGTGTCTGATATTCTTTCCACATGGATGCGTAGACACCATTCTGTTTCAGCAATTCATCATGATTGCCTCGTTCTATTATTTTTCCATCACCAAAGACCAGAATCATATCTGCATCCTGAATCGTGGACAGACGATGTGCAATCATAAGTACTGTTTTTCCGCTGGTCAGTCCTTCAAAGGCAAGCTGGATCTGATGCTCATTTTCCGCATCTGCAAAAGCTGTCGCTTCATCAAGTATAATAATTGGTGCATCTTTCAGAATTGCACGTGCTAATGCAATCCGCTGATTTTCACCACCCGACAGATAGGTTCCTCCACTTCCAACTATAGTATCCAAACCATTTGGAAGTCTCTCTATGATATCCTGACATTGTGCTGCTTCTGCCGCTCTCATCACTTCTTCACGTGTGGCATCTGGCCTGGAAGCTCTGATATTTTCAAGTAAGGTATCATTGAAAAGACGGGTGTTCTGGAACACAAATGCAATCTGCTCCATGAGGTCATTTTTAGCAATCTCACGAACATCCACACCACCCACTAAGACGTTTCCTTCCTGAACATCATAAAAACGTGGAATCAGACTGGCCGCTGTAGATTTGCCACTACCGGAAGCTCCGACTAATGCAATTTTCTTACCATCAGGGACTTCGAAGCTTACATGATACAATGCTTTTTTCTTAGCACCTGGATAAGTAAAAGAAACATCCCCGAATACAACAGAAGCATCCTTTGGCTGTTTTTGTGTATTTGATTCTTTAAGCGGTTTTTCCTGCAAAATTGCTTCTATTCTGCTTACTGCACTTTTTGCCGCCATTAACTGTTCGCTTGCAAACATGATTCGATTCATCATTGTTGTACAAACTGGCGTAAACAGACTGTAAAACAGGAAATCTAAAAACAGTTTCTGACGATCCGCCTGTCCACTTGCTGCCGAAAAAAGCATCAGTGCAGTTGGGATCAGCAAAATAAAAGTTCCATTTAAAGTAATGTTAAATCCCGTCAATGGGATACGACAGCAGATTGCATATCCACTGGCATATTTTTTGTATTCTTCAATCGCTGCATGAAAGTTTTTGAATGAGTAAATGGTTTGCTGGAATACCTTTACAACCGGGATTCCACGAACGAATTCTACCGCTTCTTTATTCATATTTTCCAGTGCGGTCATGTATCCCGACATAAAATCGGCATTATCTCCACCCATCATTTTCTTTAAGAAAAATACACTGATTGCCAGTGGAATCAAACAACAGATTCCAAGTCTCCAGTCAAAGACAAACAACAAACTGATGACTGCAACCGGCATAACAACTGCACCGGTCAGATCCGGCAACTGATGTGCCAGAAACCCTTCAGTCAGTCCAGCATTGTCATCAATAATTTTCCGAAGTCTGCCACTGGCATTCTGACTGAAATATCCAAGCGGTAACGTGACAATATGGTGCATTGCCTCTTTTTTCATATTGGTAGCTGTACGAAATGCTGCCAGATGCGAACAACATAATGCTACAAAATATAATAAAATACTAAGTAACGAAAATGCTACTGCAAACCACGCATAATGCCCACTGGAAGCTGCCAGTGACAAATCTCCCTTTTTCATCGCATACAAGATATCCCGAATCACAAACCAGATACAGACAAATGGAATAATAGAAAGCACCGTGGATATTCCTGCCAGAATGCAGCTGGCAATAGTCAACCAATGACGTTTCCCTGCAAATCCCCACATCCGGGATAACTCGGCATTTTTCTTTTTGCTCATGACCTTATATCCTCCTCAAAAAGCCGGTGGCATCAGAATCTCTCCGATTTCCACCGACTCAAATTTATTTTCACTATTCAGACAGATTCTCTTTACAGAATAACTGTATACAGTTCTCAACATCGGCTTTCGTATAGTCAACAGAAATTCCTGCTGCCAGCCAATAAGCATATTCACCTGCATCATATTTTTCCAATGCATCCAGGTCACTTCCATATCTGAACTCAATGTGCCATGTAGTTTTCATCGTATCCGGAGCGATACAGAAATAGGTAAACTCGCCGGAATCAGCATCATCACTTTCGTAGATGTACAGACCACGCGTTTCTTCCATACCTACGTAATGATAAGAATGACTGAATACATCATTCCCCTCTTCATCCACACCAGATATTGTTGTTCCGTCAAACGTGAACTGATCTATATTCTGTAAAAATTCACAGTCGTATGCCATATTTCCATCCTTGTAGGTTTCCACTGCCTCTTCACCGGTGACTGTTCCAGTTACCATAGAAGACATTTTTTCAACAGCCGCCTGAGCATTATCCTCTCCTACAATTGCAGCACTGTCATCGAGCCACAGCTGATCGTATTCATCTGCCAGAATAACCGGCCACAGTTCCTGATAAGTACCTTTCAGATCGCATAAAAGCTGATCTGCTGCATCCTGATTCTCATCAGTTTCACTTTCCTTCTGTACGCTTGTAGTCTGTTCTTCTGTAGCACTGTTTTCTGTGTGCTTTGTTTCAGATGTGCTACTGCCTGTATTTCCACATCCCGTCAATAAAGAAATAGACAAAGCTGCTGCTAAAAACAAACTTGTTAATAATTTTCTCTGTTTCATTATAATCCTCCTAAATAAAAAATATGTATTAGTCAGTCTTATCTAACTAATGCATATTTTATCTGGTACTAATATGAAACTCAATGACCTGGCAGACTAGTTTCTATCCAATCAGACATTCTTTTTATACTCCGTTGGTGTCATTCCATATTCACCTCGAAATGCCGAAGTAAATTTATTGGGATTTGTATATCCGATTTCTGTTGCGATTTCACCTACAGATAAATTCCCCTCCCGTAATAATTTTTCAGCAATTTGTAAACGATAAGTCCGGAGATACGCATAAACAGGTGCACCATACATTCCCTTAAAACAACGTTTCATTGCCGTAGGTGATATTTCAAAACGCTCTGCCAACTCCTCAATTGTATAATGTTCTTTGATATGTCCTACAATAAAATCATGAATCTGTCTGGTACAGTTCCTTTGCGATTTTGAGAAATAAACATAGTCGTTCTTAATCCTGTCAAAATCCATTTCTGTTAGTATCAATAAAAGCTCCAGAAGCTTTATTCTGATATAACTAGGCTTTATATGTTCCTGAACAGTATATAATTCCGAAAATATATGTTGGACAGTTTCATTTGCACGAACCATATAAAAATCCTGTTTTCCTGCAAACTTTGAAATTCGGGTAAGATTAATAGAAAGAAGTTTCAAGATTCTTCTCATCTCATCTGTAATTTCTTCCAACTCAATCGTTATCGTTATCCCATGATAATGGGAAGTAGGAAATGTTGATGTATGTGATTTCTTATGCAAGGTACAAATGGATAAATTTCCCGCTGCCATATAGCAATAACTACGCTCTCCAAACGCACACTCACACCGCCCCTCCCGACAATAATTAATTTCAATAAATCCAGGACGTGGACTCTGCATCTTATTACAATATTCCATATGCATATCATTATAGACCAGCTCCATTCCTGGAAATGTCTGATATACGGCGATATCTCCTGTACCACTTTCATTCTCAAGATGAAATCTTAAACATATAGCATCTTCTTTTTTTCTCCGGACAGAAGATCCATATAAATCAACACTTCTGAAATCCGATTCCACTTCCGAAGACGCAAAAAGTATATCTCCAGCAACCTTATATGGATTGTCCTCTGTTGTTACTGTTCTCATATTACACTGTCCACTTTCTTCCGCTGCTTTTCTTACTTTTGTCTCCTCTTTCATAAAACATCATAGCTTATCTCCTTCAGTAATTAGTTTTATCTAACTTTCTCATATAAAAAAATGTTACCTTATAAAGCTCCAGTCCCTACAATAGGTAACATTGTTTGAGTTTCTATACTCTTTCAGTGTAACACCGTTAGGACTGACTGACAAGAAAATATAGAAATTCATTATAGCAAATAAATTCGATTTATTGTTCAATAGCCAACATTCTTATTATTCAAATATATTCTAATCAGAACAGCCCCTACATTTATGACAAAAATCACAAACAGCAGATTAAATGGCAAATATTCCCGTATCAAGTTTCCTAATACCGCAATAAAGGAAAAGCTGGCTATCAAAACCATTTTATAAATATCATCCCATATCTTTCGATACCATTCAATTCCGCCCCATACAAGAAATACACCCCCGACAATTCCCGCCATAATCACAGCACTTGAAAATATTCGTTCAAAAACTACCTCTCCCGTAGAATATCCCATATAATCCAGCTGTTCAAACCATATCGCATACTTTCTGCACCAATTAACTGGCAACATGATCAGTTGCATTAAATCCCTTTGAAATGCTCCATTCTGAATAAGTGAAAAGAATATGACACAAAGATATCCCCAAGCCCAGAAAAACTGTATTTCTTTCATATCCTCCATTTCCGATTTTGCTTTTCTCCTGGCTTTTTGTATCTCCATATCTGCCCGTTTCTTTTCCCTTTCAGCCTGATACTCTGCCTGTCTTGCCTGTTTTTCTGCTTCTTCCTGTTTTTGCTGTGCCTGTTCAACCGCTTTCACCGACGATTGGTTCACCTGTGTCTGTAATTTAGAGTTCCAGTCCCGAACGTCTTTTATTTCTTCTTCGAGCTGCTCTTGCTCGCTCCTGCTCATCAATCCGTTTCTGTTCCTCAAGTCGTCGTTGCTCTGCTGTAAAGACTGATTGAGTTTCCGCATTTCGGACAGTTCTGCTGTCATCCGCTGAATTTCGGCGTTCGACATTTGCATTTCTTCTTGCATTTCGTGATTCTCGAAGAACAACTTCTGTTTTTCCATTTTCAACTTGTGCGTCCTTTCCTGAAATTCCTGAATAAACTCGTTCATCTTCTGATTTCTCACCTGCAACTCGTCCCTCTCTGCCGTCACTTTCTCCAGCGTTTCTGCCTGCTCCTTCGCAAGCTGCTTCCACTTGTCGGTAGTATCCAGCGAATACATCGTCTGATCCATTTGTTCGTTCTGCTTCGGCTTGTATCCTTTCGTAATTTCCATTAAATTCATTCTCTAACCCCTCCTTGCTGATGTCCAGATGAAAGGTTTTGGACAGATTGCTGTCACGCACTTTCTTTCCATCCTGATTCTGAAATGTGATGTGCTTCCGTTTCTCTGTCCAGTTTACATTCCATCCAAACTGTTTCATTTTTTCTATAAACTTTTCTTTGCTGATACAATTTTCCAGTGCCTTTAATACCGCCATTGCACAGTCCGCTACAAAACTGTCCTTTACCTGCTGACGGAACAGATTATATTTGTCTTTGCTCCATGCAATGACTTCCCCTTTTTCAATCTGACTTCCATCAAAATGCTTTCCTTTTTCGGCAACGGTCAGTCCTCGTTCCCGGCACATCTGATTGGTAAGCTGTTTCATACGTTCCAGATCTTTTCTGGTATTATGCAGCTTTCTCCCATCTTCATAACTCACTGAATTAGTAACCAAATGGCAGTGGATATGGTCTTTATCCTTATGCACAGCCACTAAGGTCTGGAATCCACTGAACCAATTTTCTGCAAACTCTTTTCCAAATTCTAATGCCTGCTCCGGAGTAATCTGCTCGTCTTTATGCCAGGAAATAATGTTGTGAGCGTACATTCTCCCAGAATCTTTATCCCACATCTTCTTTTCTTCTAAAAAGGTTCTATACACCAGATCATAGTTAATCTCATCATGGCAGTACGGACCTGTTACATAAGTAAGCAGTTCACTTGTCTTGTCCTGTCGCAAAACATATTCGATGCAGTTTCTCATTGCTCCATGTGAATTTGTCCGCTTATTAATCGTCTTATTAATAGCCATATCTTTTCACTCTCCTTCCGGTACTTAAGAATATTTTTATTGAGGAAATACAGTGTACTGTCATTTGGAACTTCTCCATCTGTATGCAGCTTTCTTGCAATCTGATTGATATTTGTAGTAGCTCCACGAAGCTGACTGAGAATATCTGCAAACATCTGGTTCAATCTTTTTAGTTCTTCCACTTCCTCTGTAGAAGCTATCTTCAAATCTGCGATTGCTTTTATTACAACTTCCTGCTGTGTTCTTCCAGATTCCTTTACTTTGCTTTGAAGTAGCTCATATTCCTCTTTATTCATCCGTATGGTTACTGTATGATTTCGTTTTCTCATAGGCTTTTGTCTCCTTCCTTTGCTTGATTTTCATTCTTTATTGACAGATACGATGTTCTGGCTGATAAACCAATAAAGGGATTCCATAAGGGTGCTGGACATCCAGTGGATGTCCGTTTAGCACCGACCGAAGCGGAGCGTAGACCATATGCTATTCACCAATCCGGTAAGTGGTACACAAATGAAAATATTGACCAGATGCTTATGGAACGGCATCTGAATAAGAAAGCACGAAGGGCATCCGGAAAGAATCATTTAAAAGGACCAAGAAAACGAACATTGGAGGATGATGAGCATTTCAGAGAATCCTTCGAGAAAATGATACATATGGCAATGGATAAGGAGAAATAATCACAAACGGAACACAGGAGAATTGGGAGGTGCAGAATGACGGAAAAGGAAAGAACCTATATTGCAATTGATCTTAAGTCATTCTATGCGTCTGTGGAATGTAAAGAACGAAATAGAGATCCTTTGACGACCAATCTTGT
>OMDF01000941.1_pt1 | contig 15605 bp, 12 predicted proteins | sample 1673631 | NCBI WGS metagenome assembly OMDF01 (sample SAMEA103958117, study PRJEB25191) | human gut metagenome | biome: human-associated habitat [ENVO:00009003]; feature: intestine environment [ENVO:2100002]; material: feces | place: Germany | collected 2013/2015 | reverse complement strand
CTGTCAAGTCCAGCGGAGCTTTAGCGGAGTGCACGAGCCTTGCGTAAGCGAGGCTAAGACTTGCACCTAGTCTCTTTGGTTCTTTCCCTCGTTAATATTGACAAGTGCATCGCTTTGAATAGCGAACCCAAGAAGTGCTGTCCGATAAACAGAACTATCGGTAGCTTGCTATCGTAGCCGAAGCTGAATGATATAACATAAGCGCATCTAATACAAGACTTTTTCAACAATCTGCGCCCGTAGGCTTAGGCTACGGGCTTTTTTGACGCTTTTTCCCGAATATAATCAAAAAATAAAACGAAAATGTTGTGAAAATTTACAAAATAGCTTGATTTGCGTTCTTTTTTATGGTAAAATTAAATAAAATCATAATGGCGGTACTGTGTATATCTGTAAAGCAATCATATTTCACTGCCTTTGATTTAAGGCAATACCGCATAATTAACGGCTATCGCCTTTGTTGCACGCTCAGCTTGCATATTTTCCGCCATCTTGCACAAATTTCGCTTGACAGGCGCCAGCCTGCCCACACTCAATTTATACAACCTGACGAAAAATCTGACTGCGCAATCGTACGACAATAATTATGCGGTATAGCCTTAAGTTATTTTAATTGCGTTGCCCCACTTTAACAGTTTACTATGTTGAACTATTACATACATATTAGCCCAAGGAGGCGAATAAGGTGCAGTTAAACACCAACGGTCAGAAGTTTATAAATATAATAATCGGCTTTTCACGGGATTTTCCCTTTACCGTAAATCCGGGCGAACATTCCGAGAAAACCTACCCTTCTCTTTTAGAGCTGATAAATCCCGATGATATTCCTCCGATAACCGAAATGTTTACCGATGTATCACAGGACGAGGAAAAGCGTTTTGAGGCGCATTGTCGTTTTATGGTGAACGATGAATATCACTGGTTTTTCCTTTCGTGCAAGGCGGTATATGCAGAGTACGGCAGGCCTGTGCGTTTTGAGGGAACGATGTGCGATGTATCGACCTACCTTGAAACAGCGGGTGACGACCTTGTATATAACGAATTCCGCAAAAAGCACAACATAAAGCTGTCCGAACTTAAAAAAGGCGCTCCGCGTCTTGCCGATGTGCTTGATGTCGACTACCTTACAAGCATACAGCGTCCGTTCGCCGTGCCACAGCTTTATTCCGCCATATTTGACGAAAAAGGAAAGCTGATATGTGCGCCGAAAACACAGCATAAATCCCTTTCTCCCAATGATTTTGCCTATCAGAAGAAAAAGAATATCCGCATAAATCACCTTATCAGCGGAACGTGGATACTGGGAGCGAAAACGCAGGAATTACTCGATGACAACATTCAGCTGTGGGAAACGCTTGTACAGACAGTTTCCCGTATGGCGAACGCATTTGTTGTAGTTCTTTCGGAGATGGACAATTCGCAGAACGCCAACAAGCTGCTCGGTCAGAATGTCGAGGAGCAGATACTGCTGAATAATATCTACGCTATCATAATGCAGAGCAAAAGCGCAGATATTGCGTTAAACTCCGTCACAGAGCTTATAGGCGATTATTTTCACCTTGACAGGATAACCATAATCGACCGTGATGATTTTACTCAGGAGCTGTGCTGGTGCAAGGATTACAAGTACCGCCACCTCCCTCTTGAAATAGACGGCGATACCGCACTTGACTGTGCCTCGATCCGTGATGATCTGAGCCTTACGTCATCGGCTTTTTCGGATACGGACACCAACGACCTTGCAAAGTTTGGTATCAAGTCGTATGCTATATTCAAGCTGATAAATTCGGGCGCTTTTGACAGTCTTATAATGTTCCAGACGATTGAAAAGGAACATAACTGGACACAGCGTGAGCGTAAACAGCTCCGCAACATTTCACAGATAATCTCCTCGCTTATGATGCGTAAGGAAACGCAGGATAAGCTGGAGCAGTCGCAGAAGCGTATGCGTCAGCTTGCCTTTTATGACGCTATCTACAATATTCCGAACCGTGCAAGGCTGAACAAGGATCTTGACAAGATAATGAAGCGTAATACAAAAGGCTCGCTTATCGCTTTCAAGGTCACCAACACACGCACTCTGTCCGCAGTTTACGGTCACACCTATTCGGATATGCTGCTGCGCAGTATCGCTCAGTATCTTAAGGACCTGCCCGTAAAGGACATTGGTGTATATTATTTCACAAATGCGATTTTTATGCTTAATCTTCCGGATTGTACCGACAATGAAGCTAAAAATCTTGTCGAAATGCTGATACACCGTTTTTCAAAGCCGTGGAAATTCGGTGAGGATGAGCATTCAATCCATTGCAGTCTTGGCATAGCGTTCTATCCCGAAAACGGCGAGGATGCAGAGGAACTTTGCAAGGCGGCAAGCACGGCAATGTACCGTGCAAGAGAATTCAAGCAGAACAGTTATGCTTTCTATTCAGGCTCGCTTGAGCGTACAAGAATGTTTGCGGCAAGCCTTGAACAGCATATAAGAGAATGTATAAACGACGGTATGAGAGGCTTTTCACTGCGTTTTCAGCCGTCATTCAGTGCGGTTGACGGCAGTATAATCGGCTGTGAGAGTTTTGTACGCTGGCACGACGATCAGTACGGCAATATTCCTAACTCAACTTTGTTCCCTATGGCTGAAAATCTCGGCTTATCCCACGTCATAGACGGCTGGGTAATGGAACGTTCGTGCGAATTCTGCAAGGAGATACAGGACGCAGGCTTTGAGAATTTTACCGTCAGCGTAAATCTTACCGCAGGCGAACCGCAATCTGCCGAAATCGTAACGCAGGTACGTCACGCTCTTGAAGAAAGTGCACTCCCTCCGTCCTCGCTGATACTCGAAATTCCTGTAAAGGCCAACATTTTCTACAGCGACAGCACCCATATCCTGCACGATCTGCGTAATCTCGGTGTAAATATTGCCATAGACAAATACGGCACTGGGAATATTTCATTAAAGGTCCTCAAAAACTCATACGTCAACCTTGTGAATCTTCCGGCAAAGCTGTTTATGAATCACGAGGACGAATTTGACACTGAGCTTGTAAGCTCGGTCATCCATCTTGCAAAATGCCGTGAGCTTACCGTATGTGTAAAAGGCATTGAGGACAAGGAACAGCTTGATACCGTGCAGAAGTTCGATATTGACAGGATACAGGGCTACTACTGTTCACGTCCGCTGTCGCTGTCGGAAGCAAAGACAGTATTTACCGAAAGCATAAGAATAAAGGGATGCTGAGCGTATCCTCAGACTGTCGATAAACCCACGCACCGCAAAAATGCAGATAAAGAGTTTCAGACAAACTAAAAATCCGATAAATAAAAAGAATTTCGCACAGCCGTAAAAAACGGCTGTGCGAAAGCATTTTTGCTTACTGCGTCAACCGCCCCTCAACGTACCTTTGTACGCCTGTCGGGGCGGTTTCCTTGTCTGCGTGTGTTTCTCAACGTCTGCTGCGTGCCGTAAGAATGCAGGATATATTTTAATGTCACTTGTTGAAAAAGTCGAAGAATTGTTGATAATTCTTCGGCTTTTTGTATTTAATTTGCAAATTTGATGTAAAGGACGCTTTTATTTGCAATTTGCTTGAAAAGAGCGCATTTTTCGAGTATAATATACTTATCTGTAATTGTAAAATCGACTGCGGCTGAAACCGCATTTATATTAAAAGGAACACAGCTTTATGAAACTTATTCTAAGCAAAATTAAGACCTATTTTGGAAAACTCGATAAGCTGCTGCTGTTCATGTGTATGGGCATTGCTTTCTTTGCCGTATTTATCCAGTATACCCTTTATGAAAACGATATAAGCTCGGCAGTTACCGCAAGCCAGTATAAGACGCAGATCATAGCCTTTATCGCAGGAATTGTAATAGCGATGGCACTGGCGGCAATCAACTATAAATATCTGGCGAAGCTCTGGTTTATATACGTTCCGCTGGCAATGGGGCTGACATTACTGCTGTTCACACCTCTTGGAATACAGCGTGAAGGCGCAGATGATATAGGCTGGCTCGATCTCGGTATAATGACGATACAGCCGTCTGAGATACTGAAGCTCGCTTTTATACTTTCGCTTGCCGTTCATCTGTCAAAGGTCGAGGACAGAATGAACGAGCCGATACACTTTATCCTGCTGTGCGTTCACGGGGCGATACCTACACTGCTTATAAGGCAAACGGGCGACGACGGCTCGGCTTTGGTATTCCTGTTCATCTTCCTTTGCATGATGTTTGCGGCAGGTCTTTCGTGGAAATATCTCGTAATGATAGCGGTGGCTATTCCTCCGGCTGTCTACGTTTTATGGAATTACCTTATGCAGCCGCACCAGCAGAAACGTTTTCAGGTACTGTGGGATGCACAGATGCAGGAGGACGAAGCACTGGGAATATATATGCAGCAGCGTGTGGGAAAAATAGCCTTAGGCTCGGGCGGACTTACAGGGCTTGGACTTTCGGGAGGAGATTATACCTATGTTCCCGAAATTCACAACGACTTCATTTTTTCGTATATCGGAATGACTATGGGACTGCTCGGCTGTCTTCTGGTAGTAGTGCTTATAGCGACTCTGTCGCTTAAGATCCTGTCAAACGCAAGCGGTGCAAAGGACACTCTCGGCAGACTTATCTGCATAGGCGTATTTGCTCTTATAGTATTCCACACAACAGTAAATATCGGAATGGTACTCGGCATCGCTCCCGTTATCGGCATACCGCTACCGTTTTTCAGTGCAGGCGGCACATCGGGAATGTGTCTGTTTGTGGCGATAGGGCTTGTGCTGAGCGTAAGCTATCATAATTCAACCAAGTACAGAATGTTCTATACGGAAAAGGATTAAACTCCCTACGGGAGAAAAGATAAAGCAGATAAAGCAAAATGAAAGGAAACGATCATGGCAAAAAAGACAATTCACACGCTTGAGGAGATTTATCCGGAAAGTGCTGTAGCGGCGCAGAGAGAAAGATATGAAAAATCTGCGGAGGAATTCAGGAGCATCTTCGGCGACAGCGATCAGCTTCGTTATTTTTCCGCACCCGGCCGTACAGAAGTCGGAGGCAACCACACCGACCATAATCACGGCAAGGTGCTTGCGGCAAGTGTAAACCTTGACGTTATCGCCGTTGTAGAACCGACAGACGACAACATCATCACGATAAAGAGCGAGGGCTTCCCTGAAGATTCGGTTGACATATCTGACCTTTCAGTTCACGAGGATGAAAAAAATTCATCTGCCGCTCTTATAAGGGGCGTTGCCGCCGCTTTCAAGAACAACGGTCTGAATATAGGCGGTTTCAAGGCTTATACAACATCGAACGTTATGAAGGGATCGGGTCTTTCAAGCTCTGCGGCATTTGAGGTACTTATAGGAAATATACTTTCGGGCGTATACAACGCAGGCGGTATCAGTGCGGTGAAAATCGCTCAGATAGCACAGTACGCCGAGAACGAATATTTCGGCAAGCCCAGCGGACTTATGGATCAGATGGCAAGCTCGGTAGGCGGTTTCGTTGCTATCGACTTCAAAAATACACAGGCGCCTATCATCGAGAATATCCCCGTTGATTTCTCGTCATACGGACACGCACTGTGCATAATCGATACAAAGGCAGATCATGCCGACCTTACAGACGAATATGCCGCTATCCCCCGTGAGATGAAGGCTATAGCAGGCTACTTCTCCGCAGAATATCTGCGTGAAATCTCCCGTGCGGATGTAATACTCAATATGGGTATCTTAAGGCAGAAGTACGGCGACCGTGCCGTTTTGCGTGCGCTACATTTCTTCGAGGAAAACGAGCGTGTGGACAAGCTGGTACATTCGCTGAGGCATCAGCATTTTGATGATTTCTTAAGTTCGATAAACGAAAGCGGAAACTCAAGCTACAAGTACTTGCAGAATATTTTTGCCGTTTCGGACTATACGCATCAGGCGGTAGGCATAGCACTGAACGTTGCGGAACACGCTCTTACAAGAAAGGGTGCGTGCAGAGTTCACGGCGGAGGTTTTGCCGGTACTATTCAGGCATTTGTTCCGCAGAATATTTTAAAGGAATTTATAGTTGATATAGAAAAGGTATTTGGTGCAGGAAGCTGTCACGTTCTTTCTATTCGTCCCGTCGGAGGTACTGAGGTGGAGATCTGATTGCGACGGGTAAAACAAAACAACCCTTTCGGGCTGTAATGTATATCGTCAGATGACAAACTCCTCATACTCATACTTATGCAACTTGTCCACAAGGGCGGTTACGGCGATGCCGTTTTCGAGGTATTCCTCGCTCAGCACCTTTCCGTGTGAGTGGAGAGCCGCCGCAAGTCCCGACTTGTCATACGGTATCAGCATTTCCATACGGCTTACCTTGTCGGTAAGGTTATCCGATATGGCTTTCAGCAGTTCGTCAAATCCCGTGCCGTTCTTTGCGGAAATCATTACGGTATTTTCTGCGGGCGGCAGTTCATAATCGAGCTTGTCGCATTTATTGAGAACGGTTATTACCGGTATTTCACCGCATCCAAGCTCCGACAGCAGAGAAAGCGTTGTTTGTGCTTTTTCTCTTGCCTCAGGATCGGACGCATCGCAGACGTGCAGGATAATATCCGCACTTGCCGCTTCTTCAAGCGTTGACTTGAACGCTTCTACAAGGTGGTGAGGAAGCCGTCTTATAAGTCCTACGGTATCTACAAGCGTAAGACTTCTTCCGTCGGGCAGTTCTATTGCCCTTGATGTAAGATCCAGCGTTGCGAACAGCTTGTCCTCCGCAAGAACACCTGCGCCTGTAAGTGCATTGAGCAGGGTTGATTTTCCGGCATTCGTATATCCTACGATAGCACCGACGCATACGCTGTCTTTCTTACGGCGGCGGCGTGACAGATCACGGCGTTTTTCAAGCTCTTTAAGCTCATCGCTGAGTTTATCTATTCTGCGTCTTATGTGACGGCGATCGGTTTCAAGCTGGGTTTCACCCGGTCCTCTCGTTCCTATACCGCCGCCAAGACGTGACAATGACGTACCTATTCCCATAAGACGTGGCAGACGGTATTTAAGCTGAGCCAGTTCAACCTGAAGCTTTCCCTCATTTGTCACTGCCCTGCCGGCGAATATGTCAAGGATAAGCATTGTGCGGTCGATAACACGCACCGAGGTTATATCCTCGATATTGCGTATCTGGCTTGAGCTTAGCTCCATATCAAATATAATAAGCTGTGCGTCAAGATCCTTTGCGGCGGCACTGAGTTCTTCAATCTTGCCCTCGCCCAGAATTGTCGCACTTTCGATAGCAGGACGTTTCTGAATAATACGGCACACTGTCACCGCACCTGCGGTTTCAGCCAGTTCTTCAAGCTCGTCCATAGATATTTCCGCATCATATTCGCCGGTATCTACTCCTGCGAGTATGGCACGGGTCGATTCGTTTTCCTTTAAGATCGGATTGTTTACGGTTGATTCGTTCATAATGTTCCTTTCCGGTTTATAAATAATCAATAATAAAGTAAATTTATGCGGTAATCCGCAAAAGGTGGTAATCTTTATGAAGTTCAAAGAATACGACGTAATAATTGTCGGCACAGGCGTTTCAGGTCTTTATGCCGCACTCAACCTTGACAGCAGTATGCAGATACTTATGCTCTCAAAGCGTGAACTGACGCTGTGCAACTCGGCTCTCGCACAGGGCGGTGTCGCTGCTGTAATGGACACGTCAAACGACAACTACGAACTGCACATCAAGGATACTCTTATAGCCGGCGGCTACAAGAACAATATCGACAATGTACGCATACTTGTCGAGCAGGGTCCGAAGGACGTTAAGAATCTGCTCAATTACGGAGTTGACTTTGACAGAAAGCAGGACGGCTCTATCGACCTTACCCTTGAGGGCGGTCACTGCCGTCACAGAATCGCTCACCACAAGGACAGCACCGGCTTTGAGATAGTTACTTCGCTTATCGAGGGTGTAAAGAAGCTGTCCAATGTCACGATTCTTGAAAACACTCACCTGCTCGGTCTTACCAAGCGAGGCGACGATTTCCTGTTTGATGTGCTTCACGAAGGAAAGCACAGTTATTATACCACAAAGAACACCATACTTGCAACAGGCGGTATAGGCAGAGTTTACGATTATACCACAAACTCTGCGATAGCAACGGGCGACGGCATACAGTTTGCTTATAATATGGGGGCTGATATTCAGCATTTAAGCTATGTGCAGTTCCACCCCACAGCCTTTGCCGACCACGAAAACCGTGAGTGCTTCCTTGTATCCGAGGCGGTACGAGGCGAGGGCGCATATCTGCTCAACTGCAACAAGGAACGTTTCATGCACAAGTATGAGCCTGAACGTAAGGAGCTTGCTCCCCGTGACGTAGTTTCAAAGGATATGATGAAAGAGCAGAAGGAAACGGGCAGTGACAAATTCTATCTTGATATTTCTTACAAGGATCCCGAATTTATCAAAAACCGCTTCCCTATGATATATAACAAGGTTCTTGAAAAGGGCTACGATATGACCAAAGAGCCTATCCCGATATACCCCTGCCAGCACTATCTTATGGGTGGTATCGGCGTAAACGGACACGGCGCTACGAATGTAAAGGGCTTATATGCCGCAGGAGAATGTGCTCATACCGGCGTTCACGGCATCAACCGCCTTGCAAGCAATTCTCTGCTTGAGGCGCTGGTATTCAGCCGTCTTATCGCAGAGGACATAAACAAGAACAATACCCACAGAGAGCTTGGAACGCTTGAGGCTGATTATCCATCGCCCGACGGCAAGCCGCTCCCTAAGGGAATTCGCACCGAGATAAGACACATAATGCAGCGTTCTTATTTCGTTGTACCGGACTATGTTGAAGCGGCAAAGGATATAAAGCGTGTAACGGAGCTGAAGGATCTGCTCGATAACGGCGGTTTCGAGGTAACTCCTGACTATATCGAAGCAAAATCACTGACGACAGTTGCTTACATAATCCTCAGCGAAGTAGTCGCAGAGGGAAAGGAAAAGGGCATTATATAATGAAATTATTACAGTTTTACGTTGACGATCTGATAAAAAGAGCGATAACAGAGGATATAAACTACATAGACAGCACCACCGACCTGCTTATTGACGAGGACGATATTTCGGAGGCATATTTTGTATCAAAGGCTGACGGCGTTCTTGCGGGAATTGATGTTGCGATGCGTGTTTTCACCTTACTTGACGACACTATCGAGATGAATATTCATTTCAAGGACGGCGACGCTATAAAGAAGGGCGATGTTATCGCCGAGTTCAAGGGTCACACCTGCGCTATGCTGAAGGCGGAGCGTACAGCGCTCAATCTTTTACAGCACATGAGCGGTATTGCAAGCTACACAAACAAGTGCGTAAAGGCAGTCGAGGGTACCGACGCTTCTATCGCAGATACGAGAAAAACGCTCCCCGGCTTACGTCCTTTACAGAAATACTCCGTAGTGGCAGGCGGCGGAAGAAACCACCGCTACAATCTTACCGATGCGGCAATGCTCAAGGACAATCACATTGACGCATACGGCGGTATAACACAGGCTGTTACCGCTCTGCGTAAAAAAGCGGGACATATGCTTCAGATTGAGGTCGAGGTGCGTAACTTTGACGAACTGAATGAGGCGCTTGCGGTAAAGGCAGATGTTATTATGCTTGATAATATGAGCTGTGAGGATATGAAGAAAGCGGTAGAGATAACCGCAGGCAGAGCAAAGCTGGAAGCCAGCGGAAACGTAACGCTCGACAATATCCGTGACGTTGCGCTGACGGGCGTTGATATAATCAGCCTCGGTGCACTTACTCACAGTGTGACAGCTTTTGATATTTCGATGAAGTGGAAGAAGAAAGCATGACCAACTGTGATTGTTGCGTAAACTATGTTTATGACGATGAGTACGACTGCTACACCTGCCTTGTAAATCTTGACGAGGATGAAATGCGCCGTTTTATAACAGGCGACAACTACAACTGTCCGTATTTCAGAAACGATGATGAATACGAGCTTGCAAGAAAGCAGTAACGCTGAAAGGAAAAGCTATGACAAAGATACCGAGAGGCGACAAATCATATATCGGAAAGACTGTCACTGTGACGGTTGACCGACCGATAGGCACGCATCACCCAAAGCACCCGGAGATAGTATATCCGATAAACTACGGCTATGTCGAGGGGCTTCTCGGCGGTGACGGCGAGGAACAGGACGTATATATTCTCGGTGTTGATAAGCCCGCCAACAAGGCAGAGTGTGTTATCATCGCAACTGTTATGCGTACAGACGATAACGAGGACAAGTGGGTAGGAGTACCGTCTGAGCTTGTCGGCTCTGAGCTTTGCTGTGAGTGCAATATATTAAATGCCGTTCATTTTCAGGAGCAGTTCCACACCTCCGAGATATTCGCCTTATATGAAAAGACCTGCGGTGCGGTAATGTACACAGGAAGCGGCGATGACCGCAGATATTTTCTTATCAAGAACAACAGCGGTCATATCGGCTTTCCGAAGGGTCACATCGAGTACGGCGAAAATGAGCGTGAGACCGCTCTGCGTGAGGTTTTCGAGGAATGCGGACTTGAAGCGGAATTAGATGAAGATTTCCGTGCGGAGTACACATTCCATACACTTGACAACACCGAAAAGACAAGCGTATTCTTTGCAGGAAGGTTTGACGGGGATGCCGCCGTGAAGATTCAGCAGGAAGAGGTAATAGGCGACTGGCTGTTAAGCTACGGGGAGGCTATGAACAAGCTGAACTGGGAGCAGGACAAGGCGATTTTAAAAGCCTGCGAGGAATATCTCAATTCAAAGCAGAATTAATTATATATCTGTAAAATACCCTTGCGAAACGTTCTGGAGTTTGCAAGGGTATTTCTTTATATTTTTGCATATAGAAAAGGACGGGCAGAACCCGTCCTTTCAGGCTGTCAAAAAACCTCCTGCTTATCTAAAAAATAGGGTCGCAGGGGCGGAGCCCCCGACAGGGACTAGGGGCGGTAGCCCCAGTAAAATCCCCCTTTCCCGGGGAAAGGGGGCAGGGGGATAGGGATAGTGAGTTAGAAGTTTGTTTCAAAAATAGACTTTTTCTACAAGCTAAAAGGACGGGCAAAACCCGTCCTTTGAAAAAGCGTATTCAGCGCAGAACTTACTTGAGTTCGATCTTAGCGCCAGCCTCTTCGAGCTTAGCCTTGATTTCCTCAGCTTCAGCCTTAGAAGCGCCTTCCTTGATAGCCTTAGGAGCAGCTTCAACGAGCTCCTTAGCTTCCTTAAGACCAAGACCACAAACGTCCTTAACTGCCTTGATAACAGCCATCTTAGCATCACCGAATGATGCGAGAACTACGTCAAATTCTGTCTTTTCTTCAGCTGCTGCTGCGCCGCCTGCTGCGGGGCCTGCTACTGCAACTGCTGCTGCAGATACACCGAATTCTTCTTCGAGAGCCTTAACGAGCTCGTTGAGCTCTAATACTGATAAGCCCTTTACTTCTTCAATCATAGCTAAAATTTTCTCTGAAGCCATTTTAATTATCCTCCGTTAATATGTTTTCATTGTTTGTGTTACGGCAGGTTTATGCCGCCGATTTTGTCCGTACAGAAATTATTCTGCTGATTCGGACTGCTTCTTCTCGATTTCGCTTACTGCGATAGCGAGCTTCTGAATAGGGGACTGAAGCATAAATACCAGCTGTGCAAGCAGTGTTTCCTTTGTAGGAAGCTTTGCGTATGCAACAACTTCGTCCTTGCTGATGCCCTTACCGTCAACGAATCCCTTCTTGATTGAGAATGATCCGTTGCTTGCTTCTTCCTGCTTGTACAGGATCTTAGGAGCAGTTACGATGTCTTCCTCTGCGAGTGCAAGAGCAGTTGTTCCTTCGAGAACATCCTCAATACCCTCAACGCCTGCCATCTCAGCTGCACGCTTTAAAAGAGTGTTCTTAACTACGAAGTAGTCGATACCTGCCTCACGAAGTTCCTTTCTCAGAACTGTGTCATCGGCAACTGTGATACCGCTGTAATCAACGAGCACACCGCAAGCGGACTTCTTGAGCTTTTCAGCGAGTTCAGCAACGTAATTCTGCTTTACCTGTAAAACTTTCTCACTAGGCATATTGTTTTCTCCTTTCGTGATTTACTGTTCGTAAAAAGGAAAAACATTTAATAAAAATGCCCTCCTCTGTAAGACAGAAAAGGGCAGAAAATTCAGTATTCTTCCCATTCCTCGGCAGGTGAGCATATGCTCGTTAGCGGTTAACCGACCTGCTGTCTTTAGAACAGCGTGATTATTATATCATATTAAAATGTGGTTGTCAAGTAGTTTGACGTAATTTTTTATTTGTCGATATGCGAAAAACACGGCGGGAGGGGTTGCGGCTGTCAGAACGCCGGTTAATCCGCACACCGAAGAAATACCGGAATGCTTATGAAAACGATTATCGTAGCGGGTATGAATAAAGCCGTTCACAGAGCCGTTTTTCAGCTCTGCAAACGGCTTTTAGCTTATTGCGGGGATAATGACACTTATCAGGGTAATCTTATTTAATCAGTCCGTATTTGCAAGTGCCGATATACCTGAAGCCGTCCGATGATACTTGATACAGCAGAATTGTATTGTTATCGTCATTGGGATCTACATCTGTGTCATCATTCCAGACGTATGCTCCGACATAACCGTAATATATATTTGTCGTGCCGGTTTCCTTCTGTATCATAGACGTATATACTGCTCCGTTTCCGGTCGTACTTATAATATCAAACATTCTGTCGTATTTGTTTGTTTTTGATGCCGCCTTTCCGCTCTTTATATCGGCAATATCAAGCTCATCAAGATATGTAAGGGATAAGGTCTTATTTTTCAGCGGCTTGTTGTTATTGTCGGTAATAAAGCAACTTTCTTTATACGGGTCTATTGAAATATAACCGAATTTGTCGTAATTATCCCTTGTCACAGGCTGAGTGACAGTTATTACGGAATCCTCAGCATATTCGCCGGTCACCTTTCTGAATTCTTCTGCGTTGACATACGGTTTTGTGCATTTTATGGTTTTATCGCCATTGCTGAACGACACTTCACGGTAAATAACATCGGATATGTTGTAATAATCCTTGTTATTTATTCTGAAATGCAGGGTGTTGCCGTTTCCGTTTGCATAGATTTTTCTGACGCAACCGTCCTCGCCCTTGCCGTAATCCTTTATCACAGCTCCTGTAAACCATCCGTCTGTGATATCTGTGTCGCAAAGCTCATATTTCTTACCGTTGACTTCCATGCTTTCATAATACATATCCGCAAGGTCTGACAGGGTGAAATCGCTTGTTTCGCCTACGACCTCAAATTTTCCGGCAGATAGCGTGCCGTTAGTCAGGTCTACATTTATAACGCTGTTACTGCTCTTTTCGGTTACGGTGAATACCGTAAAGCCGTTGTCGCCGGTAGGCTTCATCATAGGACCGCCTATAACGTATGTGCCGTAATCAAGGCTCTTGAAGGTGTAATCGCTGCCGTTTGTATTGATATACGGCACTTCCGAAATTTTGAGTTCTTCTATTTTTATAACTTCGTTGTTTGTAAGGAATGCCTTGTCGACCTTATAATAAAGCAGCATACCCTTATCGAGATAGGCGGCACTGCCTTTCATTCTGAGAGTAACATTTTTTGCCGTGTCCGACGGTGCGGGGGCAGGCCTTGGAGTGGTCGATGTTGTCGGTGCTTTTGATGCTGCGGTGGTTGTCGTGGTTGCGGTGGTTGTTGTTGCGGTAGTCTGAGGTGCGGTGGAAGTTGCGGAAATTGTTGTTCCTGCTTTGGTTTCTTCGGGCTGAGATAAGTTGTCACTGTCACCCACCACAGAGGTTATATCAATGGTTTTTGCGTCTGTTCCCGCTTTGTTTTCAATTCCGAAATTGAACATATAATTATTGTAGTAAGTATAATTCAAAAATATATAGTCATAAGGCGAAACGACTATACGGAGTTTTCCGTCAACATACTTCATGGATATATATTCAAGCTCAAACGTTTTGCTGTTGTCTGCGCCGTCTTTTGCGGTAAGCGATAACAGGATCAGAGAATTATGACTTTCATCGGTATAAAATGCCGTGCAATACTGCGTATGCGCCGAGTACAGCTCTGGTCTAGGAAACTCTTTGTCTATATTTATGCCGAACTTTGATTTTGTGTTATTTTTATCCGCCGGCTGGATATAATCGGGACAGTACTCAAAAAAATATTCTTCAAATTTGTCCGAGTTACCCCCTGTGTATACCTGTGATACAGCGTTGATAAATTCCTCTGTGGTGTCAAACCCGAAATATGCTTTATCGGCATAATAAAAGCGTGCGTCATTATAAGAAGTTCTGCCTGTAAAGTAGTTGGCACTGTTGTTTTTGAACTTTTCAATTTCCTGCGCACTCATATCCGATGATATGCCGACTGCCTCGTTAATATTGGGAAAAATAATATATTTATTCGTAATGTCAATTGCATTATCGAACAGATCAAGTATTTCGCTCTGAACCTGCTTATCCGTGCAGAAAATGCTGTCAAAATCATCTGCCGCATAGATTTCTGTATTAACAGCCGTTGTTATGTCTACCGGGAAATATGTTATTCTGCCAAGCTGTGCCCAGAATGTCTTATCATCAACGAAAGTCATTCCGCTCTTTTCGGAATGTAACTTTGTGTTTTCCGAGGGTGTAACTATGCTGTCGTCGGCACTGTTGTCGCCTATTGATACGTTTATAGGTCCGCCCTGATTATTTATTACCGCAAAATGTATTCCGACACCTGCCGTGCCTGCGGCGACAACTACTGCGGCGGCCGCTGCGGCATAACGTTTTATCTGCGGTATGAAGCTGCGTTTCTTGTCGCTTTGCAACAGCCTGTCAAGGCCGTTTTTCTTCTGCTCGTCTGTAGCGTTTACTTCATCGAATGCCTGTTTAATTGTCATTTTATTCAACGCTCCTTTCATCACCGAGGACATTTCTCAGCCGCTCCCTCGCTTTCTGCAATCTTGTGCGGACCGCAGAAGAGCTTATATGCAGCATCTGTCCTATTTCTTCGCTTGAGTATCCGTCATAATAGAACAGATACACAGGTATTTTCAGCTTGTCGGGCAGTTTTGAAAGCTCGCTGAGAAGCTCTTTTGCTTCATTGCTTATATTGCTGTCGGGAATATTGTCGTTGAGCGGCTCGTTTTTTCTGCACGCCGCCTTGAGCATATTCTTACAGATATTTGAAGCAACACGGATAAGCCATGCTTTTTCGTGGTTTTCGCTTTCAAACTGTTTTCTTGTTTCGATTGCTTTCAGAAAAGCGTTATGTACAGCGTCTTCTGTATCCTGTATATTTTTCATATACATATAGCACACCCTGTAGAGAGTGTCGAAATTGCGTTCATAAAGCTCTCTTATGCTCTCGGAAGAATAATCTGACGTCATAAATCGTTCCCCCTGAGTTTTTTCTCTTTGAATGTAATACAACTGACAGATGTGTTTTGTCTGTCGGAGAATAAAAAAATGCGGTTGAAAGTTCAACCGCAACAGCTTGTAGAAAAAATCTGTTTTTGAAACAAACTTCTAACTTACTATCCCTATCCCCCTGCCCCCTTTCC
>OMDF01000901.1_pt1 | contig 15942 bp, 11 predicted proteins | sample 1673631 | NCBI WGS metagenome assembly OMDF01 (sample SAMEA103958117, study PRJEB25191) | human gut metagenome | biome: human-associated habitat [ENVO:00009003]; feature: intestine environment [ENVO:2100002]; material: feces | place: Germany | collected 2013/2015 | reverse complement strand
CCGTGCTCCAGGCGGATGACCCCGTCGGCGCCGGCCGTGGCGCGCTGCCAGTTGACGTTGTCCGCCGAGGCCTGCGCGGAGAGAAGCTCCAGCCGGGGTGTGGTGTACTGATAGACCAGCTCGTGGGGATGGAAGGAGACGGCCTGGTCCACGCAGGGAATCCAGATGGTGCCGTCGTCCGTCTCGGCAATGTGGGCGGCCTGGGGCTCGATGCCCGTGAAGCCGTTGTAGCGGTTGAAGAACATGGTCTGCAGCAGGCGGTTGTCGGTGATGTAGAGCCCGTCGATGACGGCCACGATGAGGAAGTTGTCGCGCGTCTGGTGCACCGAGCGTATCGGGCTGGCATAGCTCTGCACCAGCACGGCTGAGTCGTTGCGCACGGTGTAGAGGTTCTCGCCCGAGGCGAAGAGGATTTCGCCGTAGGGACTGACGGTCATGGCCGTGCAGGAAACGCTGCTGTCCGGCAGGGCGATGTCCCGGCGCTCGCCGCCGCGCAGGCGCACCAGGCCGTAGGCGGTGCCCACGTAGAGGTTGCCGTCGCCGTCGGGGCAGGCGCAGAAGACGCCGCGCAGGCCTTCGTGGGTCTGGAGGATGCGCCCGCAGGCGTCGGTGACATAGACTGCCTGGCGGGTGGCTACGAGCAGGCTGTCGGCGTGGCTGCCTAGGTACTGGTAGTTGCGTTGCGGCAGTCCCAGCCAGCGGCGTCCGTCGCCGTCGCAGGCCAGCACGTCGCCCCTGCCCAGCAGATAGGTCGTGTCGCCTATGCGGGCCGTGCGGGGCAGGAAGTAGTTGTCGGCCTCGCGCGGGTAGGGGACGGGGCGCAGTCCGTCGGCATCCGGCCCGCACAGCAGGCGGCCGTTCAGGGTGCCCGCCAGCAGGCGTCCCTGCGCGTCCTGGTCGATGGCACGGAGGATGTCGTTGTGGTCGTTCAGGCGGTGGTTCACGAAGTTCAGCTGGAAGAAGTTGTAGACGCCCTGGTAGGTGGCCAGCCAGAGGTTGCCCTCGCGGTCGATGCACATCTGGCGGATGAGGTTGATGCCGTCCACGATGCGCCTGACGCTGCCGTCCTTCGAGAGGCGGTACAGGTTGTGGGCGTCGTGTATGAAGATGTTCCCCTTGCGGTCGGCGCAGGCGGCCACGCCGTAGTCAGGCGCCTGGAAGCGGCAGGCTGAGACGAGGTACGTGCGGGGGCCGTCCACCTCGTAGATGCCGTCGGCGGCAAAGAGCAGGAGCCGCTTCCCGTCCCTCAGGAGCGAGTAGGACTCGGCCCGCACGATGGGCTGCGAGGTGGGGACGTAGAACGTCTGCGTGACGCTGTCCAGATAGACCCTGCGGCGCGTGTCCATATCGTCCAGCAGGGGCGATGCCAGCAAGGTTTCCGTCCCCCCGTCGGTCAGGCGGCAGATTTGTCGCCAGCGTTCCTGTTCATCTTCCAGCAGCGCCAGGCCGGGCGGCAGCGAGTAGGCGTTGAGGTTGTTCAGCAGCAGTCCGCTCTCCGTCAGGGGCACCGTCCGCATCGTCCCCTCCTTGTCCACCACGTGCTTGCGCCTGAAGCCGAGGGCCCACAGGCTGCCGTCCGGCCCGGGGCAGAAGGAGAGGATGTTCTCCTGCTTTCCCTTTAAATAAGGTATGAACTCGAATCCGTCGTAGCGCACGAATCCGCCCAGGGTGCCAATCCAGATGTAGCCCTTCGCGTCCTGCCAGATGTATTCGGTGAGCATCTGCGGCAGGCCGTCCTGCGTGGTGTAGTGGCGGCAGGCGTATTCCGAGGTGACGGCGGCGGGCTCTGTGGCGGCCGCTGCTCCGTCCGTCGGCAGGGCCGCCAGCACGGCGAGCAGGCAAAGCAGTATGGAGCGTTTCGTTTTCATGCAGGGTGTGTATTTGTTCAAAGGCTTTCGCCTGCAAATATATTCTTTTCCGCCGACAAATCCAATCTCCCACAAGCCCGTGCTAAAAAAACATCCGTTCGTGTATGCAGGAGCCCCGTTCGTGTAAACGGCGGGGGTGTTCGTGTATAGGGACTGTTCAACCTATTGGAAATTAAAAACTTATCCCCTATCTTTGAGTCAGCCGAACCGAGAACCGCACTGCCCCTGAGCCCCCGGCTGAGCCGCCGGATCCCCCGCAGGCAGACGCCCGGTCCTCCCGCAGGCAGACATCCGGTCTTCCCGCAGGCAGACATCGGGGCACCCCGCAGGCCCTCCGAAAGGACGGGCGGAGGAGGCGCGGAACGGAGAACGGCCAATGAACAGAAGTCTAACTAAAAGAACAGGAGGAAACAGCTATGAAGTACAAACTGATTCAGAAAGTGAACCCGAACAATCGTGAAGAGGCACCCCTGTGGTATGCCACCCCCATCACGGGCGAAGCCGAGGAGGCCGACAGCGCCACCCGTGCCGCCACCGCGAACACGACCACGGCTCCCATCGAACTGACGGCGGGGCTGGTACACCTGACCGAATATGCCATCAGCAAGCTGCGCAAGGGCGAATCGGTGCCCCTGGGCGAGATGGGCGACCTCCGCATCACCTTCCGCAGTAAGGGCGTGGCCGACATCAACGAGTTCGACCCCAACACCATGATTTATGAAGCCCGCCTGCGCTTCGTGCCCAACCGTAAGTTCCGCAACGCCATCATCCAGCAGCTCACCTTCGAGAATGCCGGCGTGCTGGCCGACGGCATCGACTACGCCTCGCTGGCGGCCTACCGCAAGGCCAAGGGCCTGCCCTCGGGCGGCGGAACGGGCGGCACCGGCGGTACGGGCGGCGCGGACGAAGAAGATCCCCTGGGCTGACACAGGCCTCATTCACAACTCCTTTTAAACACTTGATTGATATGAAGACAAACATGTATACAGCATTACTATTGGTCGCCTGCCTCTCCGCCGGGTGCGGAGCGGCTGGCCGTGGGGACACCTCCTCCGACGAGGCCGACCCCGAGACGACACAGAAGCGCAAGCCCACTGCCACCGTGTACGATGAGACAAGGAAGGTCAGCCTGTACGATCCCTACATGCAGAATGCCCAAGTGCTTACCATCGACTGTCTGCCTGGCTGGCAACTGGTGGGAAAGGTGGATATGGAAGACTTCCAGCAGGCGAACGGGTCGGTCAACACCCAAATCAAGGGGAGCGACGGGGCGAGGAAGCTGGGCTTCTACTCCGAGGCGATCCGCTCTTACTACGACGAGAACGACGGTGTGGCTACCGGGCAGCGTCATTCCCTGCTGCGCAGTATGAAGCGGCCCTACACCACTGCCGAGGACTATCTGCAATACGTGGTGAAGACGCAGTTTCCCCATGCCCAGTCCGTCCGCCTGAAAGAAGTGCTGACGTATGACAAACTGCCTGCCGCGATGAGGCAGCGCGCCGACGCCTACCGCGATATGCTCCTGCGCAACTTCCGGCAAGGCCTCGCCAACTCGGTGATGGGCAGCAGCTTCGCCAACATACTCGGAGCCAAGGCGGATGCAGCGGCGATAGGCTGCATCATCAAGCTGGAGAACGGCGAGGAACTGTATCACATGGCAACCGCCTTCTTCTTCATCCTCGACGTGCGGATGCCCTACGGCACGATGCGCACCATCGACCGCCGTATGTGGAACGTGCTTGAGCTGACCACCTACACGGCTGCCGATGAAAAGAACCTGGACTTGGCTGGCAACGAAGCCTCGCGCATGAAAGCGTCGATTCGGGTCAATCCGCAGTACATGCAGGCCATCGCCGCCATACAGCAGGCGGGTATCGAGCGAATCAAGCAGAATGTGCGGGCGGGCATCATCCGCAACCAGCAGCAGGCTGCCCGCATCAGCGAGCAGATCCGGCAGAATGCCGCCGAAATCAGCGACATACAGATGTCCATGTATGAGAGCACCAGTGCCATGCAGGACCGTGTGACGCAGCTGCATAGCGAAGCCATACGGGGCGTGAACCCCTACGTGAGCAGCGACGGCACGGTGGTGGACGTGCCCATCGGCAGCGGCACGCAGGTGTGGAGTACCTCGGACGCAGGCACCATCCTCTCGTCAGACAGCTATTTCTTCAACCCCAACATCGGGTCGACCATCGAGTTTCAGCATATGCAGTTGCTGCGGTGACGCCGTGAAATCCGAGGGACAGACAGAAACAAATTGTTCACCTTTAATACTACATGATTATGAAGAACGTTATTGGGACATTGAGTAAGAATACAGCGGCTCTGCTGCTGTTGATGATGAGCGCTGCCATCGTGTCGTGTGGCGATGACAATCCCGCAACAGACCAACCGGGACCGGACGGGGAACCCCCGATAGAAATATCCGAATACTCCATGGGTTATAATGCGGACTCTGAAAAGATGGACGAGATGCCCCGGCAGATTTCCTTTGGTTTCACCAGTTCGCAGGGAGGCGCGGAACTGCCTTCCAGTGTTGACCTGCGCGACCATCTTCCGCCCATCGGAGACCAGGGGCAGTACGGAACTTGTGTCACCTGGGCTATCGGCTACGCGATGCACACCTACCTTCACGGTGTGAGGCGCGGCCTGACCAAAGAACAGCTGGCCAGCCCGGCTAACCAATTCAGTCCCGCCGACCTCTGGATGTCCATGGGCAGTGACTCCAAGGGGACAGGCTGTGACGGGTCAAACTTCGAGCCGGCTCTTGACGTGCTGCAGCGGCGTGGCATCACCACCCTGCAAAATGCGCCTTACAGCAGCATCCGATGCGATGAAGCTCCGCCGCAGTCGTGGACCAACGATGCAGCCAACTACAAGATCTTGAACTACCGCACCATTTACGATACGGACCTCACCGTGGAAAACTTGAAATCGCATCTGGCGCAGAAGCAGGTGGTCGCTTTCGGAGCAAGGCTCGGAGACAACTTCATGAGCTGGACAGGCGACGGTGTGATAAGCAGTGATACTTATCTGCAACCGGGTATGCAGCATGCCTACCATGCCATGGCATTGGTCGGCTATGACGACAACAAAGGTCCCAACGGTGCCTTCCTTGTCTTCAATTCATGGAGCACCCAATGGGGAAATGAAGGCTGCATCTGGGTGGACTACGACTTCTTCATCAAGAGTTTTGTATACGGAGCCTTCGTGGCAACGGTAGACAACAATGTAGAGCCGAACGATGACAATGAAATCAACCCGGATGACCTGACCTCGGGCAGTGACCTGGCTTCTTACCATGCCTTTGACATGCCGCTGCAGAATGGGGGGTATGGCGTGAACCGACAAGTGTACTTCAATATCTATAATACGGGGACGGCCAACATCACTTCCTCTTCGCGGTGGAGCATTGTCTATATGTATTACAACGCCTTCAACGCCAATGATTACGGGATTCTGGCCCATCTCTATTTCACGGACGAGATTCCTGCCGGACAGATTGTGGACAACTCGCAATACTATATCGAGTATGTCGTCAATAAGGATGTGCCCTCCGGACGGAACATCGCTGCCGCAGTGTTCGACCAGCCCGATTACGAGTATCTTTATATGAACTACTACCTGCCTCCCATCAACGGATACTATTATATGGTAGTCATGGCGGATCCTTTCAATTGTGTGCAGGAGAGCAACGAACAGAACAACTTCTTCTTCATTACCAATGAATATGGTTATCCGTACTATTTCCAAGGCGGTTATCCGATGGGTAGTCCGGGAACACGCAGCGAGGGACAGCGGCTCGAAATGGTTGGGAAACGTATGCTGGAAGTGGGTGAGTTGCCTACACACACACCCGTCACCAAGGATAATAGAAACGCCTATAGCCCCGATGAAATCCAGAACATGCTGTTGAAACGTAAGCAGTCGGGCGAACTGGAGAAGCGGATACGTGAATTCGACAAGAAACAGTTTGAATCCGAAATAGGAGGTCGGAACATACGATAACAGACGATGAAAGTATTGATAGCTTGCTTGTTATGTGTGCTTGGCAGGTGCTCTTCCCATGAGTCCTCCCTAAAAGGCCGTGAAGTTCAGGCTTCTGACGTCATGGAGCACATCGGACGGGGAGAGCACCTCTATTTGGATAGTTGCATCGTGTGGGGAGACCTTGATTTCACCAAACTCCCCAACCGGAACCGGATTTCCTCCAACCTGACACAGGTGTTTGTGGAGTCTTCCGTGACCTTCCACGACTGTCTGTTTGTCGGTGAAGTCAGGGCGTTTGATTCCGAAGCGGGTGTCTGTGTGGAGTTTGCGCACAATCTCAGCTTCACACATTGTGATTTCCGGAAGGAAGCAGACTTTACAGAAGTGATTGTGGAAGGGCATGTGTTCTTTACCGGCAGCATCTTTCACAAGCGGGTCAGTTGGCAAGGAAGCAGCTTCCGTCACAAAAAAGTGTATTTCAACGAAGTGACATTTGAAGATGAAGCCCTGTTTCAAGAAGCCATATTTGCGGGCGGAGGCAATTTCTTGCATACTGTATTCCATTCGTCTGCCATGTTCCAGAAAATAAGGGCGGGAGGATTACTCTTCTTCGGACACACGCAGTTCAAGGGATACGCGGATTTCACGTATGCCACTGCTCCCGAATCTCAGTTCCTTTATGCCGAATTCGGGGAGCGGTATGATTTCGGGCATTCACAGTTGCATCCCATGGGACTGCCGGAAGGTATAGCAATAAAGTAAGAAAACTATAAAAACAATAAACCATGAATGACATTTTATTAAGATTGAAAGAACACGGGGCGGTGGCCATGATGCTGTTGCTGCTGTGTGTGGCGGCCGTTTCCTGCGGCGAAGACGATAACATAACGGTAGGTGCCAATGTGCTGAACGTAGACGGGACCGAGATGGAGATGGGTGAAGCTACGTTTGTAGATTATGGAGCAATGGGCTCGGGCATCAATTGCGATGTCCTCATCTGTTCGGAGGGTATGTCCTACAACGTCTACAACTCCCAGGTTACCGGTCGTGGAGTATTCGTCTATTTTGAGTTCATCACTTCGGAGAGTATGGACCTGGCCTCCGGGACCTATAGCTTCAGTGCTTCTGAACAAAAGCCGGGTGTATTCACCGGCAACTCCTACTATGCCGATACCCGTTCCAGCGGTATCAAGGCGGCAGTGAAAGGTGGCCGTGTAAAGGTGTCGAGCAGTGGCGACAGCTATTCGCTTCAGTTCGATTGCGAATACGAGAATGGTGTCAAGATAGCCGGACATTACCAGGGCATTCCCAGCTATTATCAGGCACAATGAAAGTCGAAAGATATAAGAAATGATATTTGTTTAACGTTTAAAAAAGAATGATTATGAAACGAATGATTATGTGGGCCATCGGCCTGTTGGTTATGGTATCGGCGGCGAATGCACAGCTGCGTAAAGGAGATTTCCTGGTAGGCGGAAACGTTAGTTTGGAAATGGATATCGTTGATACGGGAGCGGATATCTGGGGGAATGGCGGTACGGACGTGAACGTGACTTTCGCCTTGTCGCCCGGAGTGCAGTATATGCTCACTGACAATTGGTATATTGGAGGTTCGTTACTTCTAGCAACAGCTCCCGGCGGATCAAGCACATTCATGATTGGCCCTGGAGGTGGCTATTACGTACCGTTCAATAAAAATATCGGTATGATGAATACTGTAGGTATGGGGTTCGGAGTGTCTAACAAGAAGTTTGCCTTTCTCTTCCGATATTCTCCCGCACTAGCTATCTCCATCTCCAAGAAAATGTATCTCACGGCTTCGTTGGCCTCGATGGGGTATAATTCGGGGAGTAAATCGTTCTCCATCAACTTGCTCAATGGAGGAACTTTGGGATTCTACTATGTGTTCTGACCAGGCGGGAGGCAACTTTCCCTGAACAAGCATTATGGGCTGCAAGGATGGAACCGTTACCGGCGTTTCCCCTTGCAGCTTATTCCGTTCATGACCGATGCAGAGCCGGTACTCCTTTATAATCCACAGTGGCTACAGTATTGTTCTTGTGAAGAAATAATGATCTATGAATGAGTTTAGCATAAACGGAAAGAGCGGATAACCGGAAAATTTGTATCTTTGCAAGAATTAAAGGTGAACTTGCAACATGTTACAGATCGAAAATGCCAGCATAGCTTATGGTGACAGAGTGCTCTTTTCAGGTTTCAACTTGGAGTTGGGTTGTGGAGAAATGGCAAGTATTTCAGGACCTTCGGGTTGTGGGAAAACGTCGTTGCTGAATGCTGTGCTGGGTTTCGTACCCTTGCGGGAAGGGCGTATAACGGTGAATGGCATGCTGCTGGAGAGAAATACGGTCGATCATATCCGTAAGCATACGGCATGGATTCCGCAAGAACTGGCTTTGCCGTCAGAATGGGTCAGGGAGATGGTGAGACTGCCGTTCGATTTGAAGGCAAACCGGGTGACACCTTTCTCGGAAGAACGTCTGTTTACCTGCTTTGAGGAACTGGGACTGGAACGCAGACTGTACGAAAAACGGGTGAACGAGATATCGGGCGGACAACGGCAACGGATGATGATAGCTGTAGCCGCCCTGATGAACAAGCCGCTGATGGTGGTGGATGAACCGACATCGGCTCTTGATGCGGAAGCAACAGGCAGAGTGCTTGGTTTTCTGCATCGGCAGGCAGAGAAGGGAAGTGCTATATTGGCGGTTTCGCACGATGAAGTGTTTACGGCCGGATGTCAGAAACAGATAGTAATGAAGTAAAAAGATAGTGAGGAGGAAGAAATGATGGAAGTAGGTACGATTGATATTTCATATTCCAGTCTGTGTATCGGGCTTTTGCTGCTTTTGATTCCTTTGTTTTATATCTGGAAATTCAAGACGGGGCTGTTGCGTGCTACTGTTGTAGGTACGGCGCGGATGATTGTGCAGCTGTTTCTTATTGGTATGTATCTGAAATATCTTTTTTTATGGGATAATCCGTGGATTAATTTCTTGTGGGCTGTTGTCATGATTCTGGTGGCATCGCAAACAGCCTTGGCACGTACCGGGTTGAAGAAAAAAGTTCTGTTGATGCCTATATCCGTAGGGTTTCTGTGTAGCGTAGTGTGCGTAGGCATGTACTTCATCTGTATCGTTTTGCGTCCGGACAATGTGTTCAGTGCCCGTTATTTTGTTCCGATATTCGGAATATTGATGGGTAACATGTTGTCGAGCAATGTAATAGCTTTGAATACTTATTATAGCGGACTGAAACGGGAGGAGCAGTTGTACCGCTATCTGCTGGGCAATGGCGCTACCCGGGCCGAGGCACAGGCTCCGTTTATCCGTCAGGCCATAATCAAGTCGTTCAGTCCGCTGATTGCCAACATTGCCGTGATGGGACTGGTGGCCTTTCCGGGAACAATGAGCGGACAGATTCTGGGAGGAAGCAGTCCGAACGTAGCCATTAAATATCAGATGATGATTATGGTGATCACTTTCACTGCTTCGATGCTTTCGCTGATGATTACTGTTTCGCTGGCTTCACGCAGATCGTTCGACGCATACGGCAAACTGCTGGACGTGATGAACCGGAAGTGAAATGCTTACCAGCTACGGATTTATCTTCCTTCTCTTTTGACTTTGGACTGTGCTGGTGCAATGGCCGGTATGGCAATGGAATCGTTTGTCGCCTGCTTTTTCTGTTTTCTTCTTTGCAGCCATTTGTTCCAGAAGAAAAGTTCGTTCCATTTATTGAAGTCCTTTTTGAAGATGATGCCGATACCTTGTGTTGTCAGGTTGGTTTTGGTGTAATAACGGTCGTTTGTCTCGTTGTAGGCTTTCAGACGGATATCGCCTGAACGGTTGACAAGCCATTCGGCATCAAAGTCACCGACAAAGTTGGTATTGGCCAAAGGATTGTCGCGGTAGCCGAAGTTACCGTTGATGAGTAGCCGGTTATTCAGCAATTGTCCCGAAAGCATGGTTTCGAACTCAACATCCGTCCAGCCCTTTTCTCCGGTACTGAAGTTGGTGCCGAAGTTCCAGTTGTTGCTGTTGATGATGTGTGACAGGGCATTGTTCAGCTGTCCCGACAAGGTTGAGGAGAGCACACTGGACATCATATCGGAATTCTGAGTTCCATCGACATTTTCAGGAGAAAACTTTCCGATGCTGAGAAGATAGAGAATCTGCATGTTCATTTGTTCGTCGGTAGGAATGTAGTTGCGTACCAATGCCTGGACTTCGTCGCGTTCGTTGGGCAACTCCAGTCCCAGTTTGATGTCGGGAGAAGTAAGCTGGCCGGTCAGGTTCATGAGGCAGTTTACTTTGACATTGGTCTGGTCGACATAGGCACTTGCGTTTGAAATCAGGTCGTTCAATGAAGCTGAGTTGACAGTATAGCTGGCGCTGATGTCAAGCGTCGCATTCAGCGGTGAACCGTTGAAAGTGATGGTACTTCCGTCTTTAATGATAAAGTCTTTTCGGATGACTTCCTGAAGACTGAACTTATATATTCCCTGATTGATCCGGTAACTGCCAAACATCCGGACATCGCCTTTATTATAGAATTCGGTCCGTATGTTTCCACTTCCTCTGCCACTGATGTAATCTCCGGCAACCGGGTCCATAATAATTTTCATAGTGGCTTCCGGAGTCGCGTCTACCAGAAGGTTCAAGTGAATATCGGTTTCGTTCTCTTCCTCTTCCTGCTCCATTTCTTTTTGAGCCAGTTCGTAAGCCGAAAGAAGCAGGGTATCCTGCAAGACAGCACGTCGTGGAGTTTTGTCCACAAACTTTATGAACTGGCTGCTGGCAGCAGACGAAACATAGTCCTTTATGTAGGTAAAGCTGGAATTCCGGTTGGTAGTCATGGCTACGTCAATATTGACTCCGTCCAGCTGATTGCCCGATATGGTAGCGTTGCCGGTTCCATAAATAGTACCATAGAAAGGAAAGTCGTGCGATTCGCGTGTATTCATGACCAGCATGTTGTTGACAGAAAAATTGAACCTGTATCTCAGATTCTTGAAATGTTCGTAGCGCAACTCTCCACTCATGCGACCTTCATGTCCCTGAGTATCGTAAATCCGGTTGTTGTTGAAAGTCAATCCGTCGGGAGTGATCAGAATACTGTCTTTCAGCGAGAATGTAGTATTAAGAACTTCTACCTTCATGGATGCGTCGCCAGTCACACGGCCGTCCATCGTGAGAGCCTTGAATTTCCCATAGAAATGCACGTTTCCGCTGACACGTCCGTTGAATTCGGGCGTAATGCTATTCATATAATGATGGACGAATTTCAGGTTTGTGTTGTGAGCTTCTATTTGGAGGTCAAGGGCACTGGTAGGTTTTAGCGGATATATGAATCCGTATACATGGCTTTGTGCTATCTCTTGTTCGCGGATATGTGCATCCAGATAAATACCCTTTATGTCGTGGTGCCATTTGCCCTGAATGTCAGCATCTCCAAGCAGACCGTCGTTTAATCCGAAATTTCGGATATGAAGGTTGGTACTCATAACCGGCTGTTTCAGTACGCCATTGGCGTAAGCCTGGCCAGTGGCTTCTCCTTTGAAGTTGACGTTCAGTGCGGCAATGTCGAAGACATAGCCAATATTGATTTTCTTCAGGTCGAGGCGGACGGTATCCTGAGGCGAGTCGGACAGTATGCCATTGATGCGCAGATAGCGTTCTTTATGGGTGAAGCGGAATTCGTTGATGTGTACTTTCCCTGAATCAACTACAATCTGTGACGGATGTATTTTCCAAAGTGTATCGTTGAGAATGATATCAGTGGGCTGTACATTTATAATAGTAGTAAGAGGCGATGCAGCTTGAGGCTTTCTTGACCTGGAACGGCGCTGTTTAGTGCTTGCAGGAGTTTCGCTTTTTTGCTGTCGGATGAATTGGGCTATGGCAGAAAGTTGTCCACTGTAAGTCACTTTGCTGCTGTTTCCCCAATTTAAAATAGTTTGTATACTATCGTTTTTGGCTTTGGCGTCGACAGACAGATTGACCGAGCCGGCAGACTTACGATTGGTAAACCTGATTCTGGTGTGGAACTGGTCGCCTGGGTTTTCACACAATATCATACCCGATTCGAAGAACTTGTCTTCATAGCGAAAACGTGGGAAATAGCCTTCTATACGTATGCGTTGTGCTTTGTCGTTAAAATACCCTTTTAATGTAGAGTGCGTATATAGTTTTAGGGGGATTTGAAATACAGTAGATAATAGCTCGGTATCGAACAGATGCAGATCGAAATAGAAATTGTTTTCGGTTTCAATCGTTTTTCTGTCAGGCAGAATAAGAGCTGGTACATACTTGCGCATGATGTTGAGCACACTGGCCGGTAGTGTGCGATATGAGTAATCGCCTTCAATGTTGCCTTTGAGGAAACTGGATGTTATGTTTAGACTTTTGTTATGTTCGTCTTTTTGAGTAGCTGTCAGTTTCAGGTTTTGCATGAAATAGTTTTTGTCAGGACTGACAAAAGTCAAGCTGTCTACATTGATTTCTCCCTTCATTTCATCGATAGATCCTCCCGTAAAATCAGCTTTTACCTTTACGGCAACTTCGGTGTCCTTATATTTCGAGGTTAAATGAAGGTTATTGGGACGGAAGTTGCTGATATCTGCACTGAAATTGAATGTTGGATTTTTGCTGGCAATATTGACATTTCCGTTTAGTTGGAGAAATATGTTAGGGTCGTCCAACGCAATTTTACCATTAAATCCTCCTTGTTTATATTCTCCGTCTAATGTTATATTTTCGTAGGTATATCCGCTATAATCGGCAGATGCGATCAGCCCTTGCATATTGACAGACGGATAGAGCTGGTTGCGATGGTTTCCATTAACTTTTAAGTCGAGAGTAATTTTTCCCATTTTATTATTTCCTATCATTTTGCCGAGTTCGAAATTTTTTGTTTTTACAGAACCGGAATAGGAAATGTTGTTTTGTTCTTTATTGAGTGTAAGTTTTAAGTCGCTGTGGATGGTACCTAAATTGGTCCGTACTTGTCCGTAGGTTACTAGGTCTGTAAAGTAGCCGGATATTTCGCCTTGAAATGCAACAAACCCCATGTTTTTGAATATAGGACTGAGATTGAGCTCTTTCTTATTAAAATTTCTGGTGAAAAAGTTGAGTCCCTCTGAATCGGCATATAGGTTAGTAAGATGACCGAAAACTAATGTATTGTGTGGCTGAGACAGGTTTTGTAATGACAAGTCTCCTTTAAGGTAGAAATGATTGCCCGATGAAATAGATATATATGGACACTCTAATTGATTGATATTCCCGTTAATATCTAATTCTAACTGAAGTTTTTCTTTAAACTCTTTAAGCGCTGGAACAAAGGGGGCGATATCTTGCAATGTTATGCTAGAAGGCAGAATACGAAAAGAGAAATCAACTTCATCCGCAAAGTTTTTAAATGCACTGAGACTATCGTATTGCATTTGTATGGTGTCCATGGCCAAGGCTGTGTTAGGCAAATCGACATGAAAATCTTCAATGCTCATTTTATGGTCATTGGCAATCAACTTCAGACTTAACTTTTTCAATTCGAAGCCAGAGTTGGCTTCTTCTACACTCATGCGCTTGATTGCGGCATTGATAGAATCGTTCTGTATGGCTTTTAATGAAATATTGGCTATGATATTTTGCAATTGGATACGTTGTGGATTAAATTTTCCCGGTGTGTCCTGTGCGGAAAGTACATTATAGGATAATTTCCCTCGCCGTATCAGCACTGAGTTGATACGAAGGTTCAAATTGGATTCTTTTTTGATACTGTCCTTGGGGGCAAAAGTATCTAATACAAACTGAAAATTAGGTTTGGCCTCGGAGGTCTCTTTTTCCAAGGAAATGTTGAATCCAAAGAGTTGTACGTTGCTAATGGATATTTTCCCTTTCAGCAAAGGAATTATGTCGAATTTGGCGGAAAGACGTGCCACTTTTAACATTTCCTTTCCAGATTGGTCATTTAAAAGAAGATCTTCGATAATGATACGATTAAGTAGTCCGATGTCTATCTTCTTGATAGTCATTTTACTTCCCAATTGGGACGAAAGCTCTTTTGCAACAATAGACGACAACTCCTGCTGAATAGAAGGCAGATTCAGCAAGAGAATAGTCCCGATATACAAAGTTAATATGATACCAAGAACCCAACGTACTATCCTTTTAACTTTCTTGATGAGCGGTTAATTTTTCTGTTCGGCCAACAAAAATATAAAATAAAACGTTATCCTTCCTACTTTTATCATTACTTTTGCAAGGTTTAAACGTAAATAAACACTATGAGTACAGTAATTTTAGGAATAGAATCTTCGTGTGACGATACATCGGCTGCGGTTATCAAAGATGGTTATTTACTTTCGAATGTAATAGCCAGTCAGGCTGTTCATGAAGCTTATGGAGGAGTAGTTCCGGAATTGGCTTCGCGCGCACATCAGCAAAATATTGTTCCAGTGGTGCATGAGGCATTAAAGCGGGCTGGAGTGACAAAAGAAGAATTAAGTGCTATCGCCTTTACGAGAGGGCCGGGTTTGATGGGCTCTTTATTGGTGGGGGTATCTTTTGCAAAAGGATTTGCCGCTTCGTTAGGAATTCCAATGATAGATGTTAATCATCTGACAGGACATGTTTTGGCTCATTTTATTAAAGTCGAAGGTGAAGAATCGGAGCAACCTGATTATCCTTTCTTATGCCTGCTGGTATCTGGAGGAAACTCGCAGATTATTTTAGTAAAAGCCTATAATGACATGGAAATATTGGGGCAGACTATTGACGATGCTGCCGGTGAAGCTATTGATAAATGTTCGAAAGTGATGGGTCTGGGTTATCCGGGCGGTCCTATTATTGATAAACTGGCACGCCAAGGAAATCCGAAAGCATTTAGTTTCAGCAAACCTCATATACCAGGGTTGGATTACAGTTTCAGCGGACTGAAAACATCTTTCCTTTATTCTTTGCGCGACTGGATTAAAGATGATCCGGATTTTATAGAGCACCATAAGACAGATCTGGCTGCTTCATTGGAGGCTACTATTGTAGATATATTGATGGATAAGCTGCGCAAGGCTGCTAAACAATATAATATAAAGGAAGTTGCTGTTGCCGGTGGAGTGTCGGCTAATAATGGTTTGCGGAATGCTTTTCGTGAACATGCTTCAAAATATGGATGGAAGATATTTATTCCAAAATTCAGTTATACGACAGATAATGCAGCGATGATTGCCATTACAGGCTATTTTAAATACCAGGATAAGGATTTCTGTCCGATGGAAGCGCCTGCATATTCGCGTGTAACATTGAAATGACAAGAAAAAGAACTGTATAATTAGTAAGATATGAAACTGGAGGAGGAAATAGGAAAGCTGTTGATTGCGAATAATCTCTCCCTTTCCACCGCAGAAAGTTGTACGGGAGGAGGAGTTGCGGCACTGATCACATCAGTACCAGGCAGTTCTGGATATTTTAAAGGAGGTATTGTGGCTTATGACAATGAGGTAAAAAAGAATCTGCTTGGAGTATCTCCTGAGACATTGTCTGCGTATGGTGCAGTAAGTCGTGAAACAGTGATTGAAATGGCAAAAGGTGCGATGAATAGGCTGAAAACTGACTGTGCAATTGCTACTTCGGGGATTGCCGGTCCGGGAGGCGGAACAGCGGAAAAACCGGTGGGACTGGTTTATATCGGCTGTTATCTGAATGGAAAGACTACAGTGAAAGAATGCCGGTTTACGGGAAACCGGATGGAAAACCGGCTGCATACAGTAGAAACGGCACTTGAAATGTTAAAAGAAAGATTGCTTACAGAAGAGTAAGGGTGGAAAATGTCAGATTTATAAAAAATCTGGCATTTCTTAGTGAAAAACTTGTCAAAGTAATGATTGACGAATGAGGTAAATTGTGCGAAAATAAACACATATGGTGCAATGAGAAAAGTGTGCGGCAGGTGGCACACCTTTTTCTATGGTACAGGCATCCGGGGCAGACAGGTGTGCCCCGGTGGACAGGAAGAGTATCATGCATAGGAAGAAAGGGTTCTCTGAGCCCTTTTTAGTGCG
>OMDF01000898.1_pt1 | contig 15975 bp, 10 predicted proteins | sample 1673631 | NCBI WGS metagenome assembly OMDF01 (sample SAMEA103958117, study PRJEB25191) | human gut metagenome | biome: human-associated habitat [ENVO:00009003]; feature: intestine environment [ENVO:2100002]; material: feces | place: Germany | collected 2013/2015 | reverse complement strand
GTTCCATGAAATATTCATAGATACGGTTACGACCACCAGCCGTAATGCCGCCTTTTCTTAATACTGCGTCAATCTCATCCTGTGTGATAAAAGAAAGTTCCGGACGTTCTACATGCTGTTTCTGATCCCGCCAGGACATATCCCGCTGCAGGTCACGAAAACGGCTAAAAAATTTTGGATTGTTCTGAATTTCCCATTGATGATACTCCTCTGGATTTTCATCCATGTCTTTCTGCAGATATTCGAACCGCTCATAGATTTCCTGAATAGCTTCCGGTTCAAGCAAGCAATCTAGGATTGTTTCCTGCCATTCCTGATAAGACAATCTCTCGTCTGGATTTCTGTTAGTATCCCGAAAATGCAATGCTAATTGAATACTTGTTCCTTCCCGTTCTTTTTCAATAGCATTATTGGAAATGCTGTTGGAAACATAATTCCCCTCCTCATACATATCCCGAATGCGGTCAGCTGCTTCCTCCCATGTAACCATACGGTCAAAATTGCGTCTGGCGGAATCTCCACGGCGGATACGGATACCATCGCTGTCATACCAGATACTGATTTTCTGCCCATCTATGGTAAATCCTTTTCCTCCGGTGCCATATTCATCTTTCAGGAAGCTTTGCATTTCTTCATTGTCCAGACCTTCGATCAATCTTGCAGTAATGTGAAACAGCGTATTTTTCTGTCCGCTTCCTGTTCTAAGAATATCGTCTACCACTTCATCAGAAATAAGAAAAGCGGCTGGCTGTTCTAATGCAGCTGCCGCTTTCCTTATTTCTCCTAACTGTTCCTCTTGTGTTGGGAATAGGCTTAATTGTAAATAATCTCCTGAATTACCATTTCCTCTGCCTGTGCTTTGATCTGGTTCATGTGTCTGGTCCATGCCATTGTGTCTGCCATCTTGTCCGGTGCCGGATCTTTCTCCAGAAGTTCGTTCATCAGGTTGTCTACTCTCTGCCTTGCCTGACTGTCGATCTCCATCAGATGACTGTCCAGACGGTTCTGCAGTGTCAGAATGTTGAACCTGGCTACCTTGTGATTTCTCAGATACTCTTTCCGCATCATTCCGTACTTGCCGATGGTTCCTCTCGTCTCTTCCAGGCTGATATCCGGAATCTGATACTCTCCGTTCTGGCTGTAACTGATCTCTCTCATAGTCTGTTTCCTCCTTTTTTTCTTCTCTATCTTCTGTGTTATCTGTATTGCTTTCACGAATTAACGTATTAAACTCATTATAAGCTACTTCTTTTTCTTTTGCAACCGTTTTCATGTCATTTTCCAGATCATTCAGAACATATCGTCCAATCTGCATCAGGACTGGTCTGCTGATCTCGTTGACTGCACTTCCCAGATGTCCTAATACTTTCAGCTGATTGAAGTCCGTAATATGCCGAAAATCCTCTGCATCCAGATATTCCTGTGCATCCAGTCCACACCGGTTTAGTAATACATACCAGACACTATTGGTCATCAGTTCCCGAAATTCGACTTCCTGATTCTGTTCGTCCAGTTCTTCCAGAAATGTCCCTGTTACATCCAGTCTCAGTTCTTCCAATGCATCTGGAAGCCATTCTTGCATACTCTCCTTCGCTGCCTGATGCAGACTTTCAGCAAGTCCTCCTTCTGTATCTTCCAGTGATAACTGCTCCTGCAGATAATCTGCCACCAGCTGTTCTCCTTCCACCGGAAGATTCCATAACTGAGGATCCTTTCCAAGATTCCGCACTTTATAAGTGTCCTGCATATCAAATACATAACGAAGTTTTGTTTTCGGTCCGGAAGTATTGTCAATCAAGGCAATCCCCTTGGATCCCTTTTTGATCCAGCGGTACATCTTCTGATTCCAGATTTCCATGGATGCTACGGCAGATGCTTCCGGTCGCTGTGCATAAATTAAAAGCTGTTCTGGAAAAGTGTATTTGTACAATCTGGAGGCAGTATTTAGGAACCGCATCCATTCCTGCGGACTGGCAGCTACATCTTTTGCCACCTCTTCCGTCAGCTGTTCCATTGCATATAATTTATTTGCCATGTGCTACTCCTTTTCATAAAATCAGGGACTGCTTAGTACAGTCCCCTTAAAATCATCGTTGTTTCTCTTTATAATGCTGCGGCAAGATCTTTTGACTTATTCTTTGGCACTTTGTCTGCCTCTTTTGCCTTGATCTCTGCCTTGGCTTTTTCCAGTCTTCCATGGATTCCACCTTTTACTTCCGCTTTTTCGGCTGCTTTTTCTTTCTCCAGACGAGCTTCCCTACGCTCAGCATTTTCCATTACTGCGGTCTTTTTATCACAGAACTGAACCTTATCCGAAAGCTGTTCCTGTCTTTCCACCTGTGTCTCATTGACTTCCTGTACCATCGCATTTAATTCCGGAACCTGAAAAATGCCGTTATCAGGGAGAATCAGCACTTCATGAACGGAAGATGGAATAACAAAGAAATCGCTTCCCAGGCATTCCCCAATCTGTTTACGAATATCTTCCTGCAGTAACAGGGAAGCTCCATTCATCTTAGCTTTGTTTGTCAGACAGAACATTGGGTTTTCCATGGCTTCCATATCCATTTTTTCATTCAGCAGGTTTTCTGGTTCTTCACCAAAAATCATAGATTTGATAATCTGCGTCATATCCACCAGTTGCACGCCTCTGTTCCTATCTGCCATCATCGCATCTGCCTGAATCTGTTCGGCAGATACTCCCCATTCATTCATCAGAGAGATTGTTACCGGAATACTGCTGATTCCTTCTCCACTTTCCTCCAGATTTACTGCATAATAAGCTCCAAAATCTCCGTGTTCTGTGACTACTTTATCTGCCAGACGATCGGTATTCCATTCTTTGTCACAAATTCTCACCTGTAACTTGTCTTTCATCTTTTCATAATCCAGGATATCTGGAACTCCCATATCAAAAAATTCTGCCTTGCCCTGTGCCTCAATACGCATATCAGCTACATCCCCAACACAAGAATCTACATCTTTTCCATTGATATATTCCTGATAAAGGGAATCCAGATAGACTGTCGGTACGATTCTCTGATCTCCATTCGGAATCGTAATACCTGTCAGCTTCAAACCATTGTTTTTTTCTACTTCCTGAAGTTTAATTTCTGCGTCCTTATAAGACTCTGGCAGATACTCCTTTACATTGTCTTTGACATATTCATAAAATTCTTTTCTGTTCATCATACGCTTTTACCCCTTTCTGATCATGTGATGGTTCATTCTTTTCCTGCTGACCATCTGCTCGGCTTTCTTCTGATAAGCCATCATTCTCTTTACTGTTTTCTCCTGGTTTTTTCGTGCTTCCTGTCTTTTTTCCATTGCTTTCATCATAGTTTTCTGTTCCTTTCTGTGATATTTTTGTATGAAAAAGGGAGCCTCACATAGAAGCTCCCAATCATAACCGTTGGTTTTAGTTTCCTTATTTCCTTTTCCTGCTGATATAAAGTCCTGCCATACCTCCTGTGGAGATTACAAGAAGCAGGATCGGCAGCCAGATATTCGTGCTGTCACCTGTTTTCGGTGCGTTTGATACCTTTGTCTCTTCATGGGACTGTGGTGTATCCGGTGTGTTCGGTGTTTCTGGAACTTCCGGTTTCTCATTTGTCAGATTAAAGGTAACTTCTACAACCGGTGTACTGTCATCTGCATAGGCAAATGTCACTTCATGCTTGGTCTGATCCAGTGTGTATCCGTCCAGTGTCTTTGTTTCCACCAGATAATACTTGATAGCGGTATCATATTTGCCGTTCTTAAATGTGGCAATCTCATACAGCTTACTTTCTGCATGACCGGCAGCATCTGTCTTTAAGGTTTCCAGAACTTTTCCTTTGCTGTCACGAAGTTCAAATTCTACCCCTTTCAGCGGTTCTCCTGATGATTTATCTGTCTTATTGAGAATCACTTTTCCCTTGGCAGTGTCATCTTTCATAGCTACTTTCTGGATTTCTCCAGTATCCTTTACTTCAAAACTAACATCCGATGTCAGAAGATATCCTTTCGGTGCCTGCTCTTCACGTAAGGTATATTTACCGATTGGAAGTTTTTCGATATAGTGTGCTTCCTCTGTGGAAGTCCAGCTCTCTACTACCTGATCATCCTTATCGAGAATCGTCAGTTTCGCACCTGGAATCTCAGTTTCTCCTGTGATATCCGTCTTACTGATCTGTACTTTTGTCACATCATCTTTCATCTCATGCTTCTGAACCTCTGCTGTATTCTCTACTGTGAAAATAATACTTTCTGCAGTGACATATCCATCTGCCGGTTTTGTCTCTGTCATGGTGTATTCCTTACCAACAACCAGTTCTTTGATCACATGGGATTCTTCCGTAGAAGTCCATTCATCCACTGTATTGCCATCTGAATCCGTCACTTTCAGGTGTGCACCTGAAAGTTCTTTACCTGTTGTCAGGTCTGTTTTGGTCAGCTCCACTGTGGTTGGCTGATTCTCAAAAGTAAAGTCGTAGCTTACTTCTGCCTGGTCTTCTCCGGCATATTCAAAGGTAAATTCCTGTACTTCTTCTGTTGTAACAAATCCGTCCGGCGCAAAGATCTCTTTCACATAGTATTTTCCGTCTACCGGAAGATTTGCCGTAAAAGTAATCTGTCCTTTTTCATCCGTTACCCGCTGCTCGATCAGACTATCTTTCTCAAGGAGTACCTCGCCCTTTGCATTTTTGATATCTTCACTGGTATAAAGACCAAAGACACCACCTGCAAGAACACGTTCTGTATCTTTTTCTTTCTTCAGAACCGTAACCTTTACTTTCTGACGGGCATTCTGCCATTTCTCATCATAAGTGATGACTGGTGTGTCCTGATCACGGTAGGAAAGGTCAACATATCTCGGCTCTTTGTCCAGCACATAACCATGGGCTGTTTTTACTTCCTTCACATAGTATTTTCCAGCCGGAAGATCTCCCATCTGTGCAATACCATTGGAATCTGTGGTAATGGTTCCCACTTTTTCATCTGCTTTGAAATAATCTTCACTGACACCATCTGCCGCTTTGATATCTTCCGCAGCAAATACATCGAAAGTTACATCTGTAAGACTTCCAGTTACATATTCAAAGAGATGCTCCACAGTACCTTTTACATGGTCCAGAAGTGTCACTTTATCCAAAAACTCTCCATTTTTATTGATGATCAGAAGTCCTGTCGGTACTTCATCTTTCATCTCTACTTTCTGAATCTCTGCGGTATCTTCCAGCGTGAACTTCACATCCGTTGCTTTCAGATAACCATAAGGTGCCATTTCCTCACGAAGGGTGTATTCCTCTCCAACTGTCAGTCGTTTGATCACATGTGGCTGATCTTTTACAGAAATCCACTGATCCACAACATTTCCTTCTTTATCAAGAACGGTGAGTTTTGCCCCATCCAGTTCCACACCTGTTGTTACATCAGATTTTGTGATTTCAACTGTTGTTGGCTGGTTCTTTTTCACAGTTTTCAGTTTTACTGCCTTCACATCCTGTCCCTGGTAAGAAGCATCCAGATTCAGAACTTCATCAGAGGATACAAATCCAGCCGGTGCTTTTAACTCTTTCACATAATACTGTCCAAGTGGCAGATCCAGCGTACATACTGCAAGACCATCATTATCAGAAGTCATTTCCTGTAAAAGTGTCTCTGCTTTCACGATTACTTTTCCATCTGCCTTGATATCTTCTTTGTTATAGATACCAAAGACAGCGCCTGCTACGGTTGCACCATTTTCTGCATCCTGTTTTTCTACCTGGATTGCAACTTTCTGTCGGTCATCGCCAACAGTCACTTCCTGTTCAATCACAGGTGTATCCTGATCTGCATAGACAAATGTGACATCAGATCTGTCATGGTTCAGAACGAATCCTTCCGGTGCAGTCTTTTCTACCACATAGTAAGAACCAAGCGGCAGATTCTCTGCAACTGCTTTTCCGTCTTCTCCGGTCGTTACCGCTGTTACCAGTGCATCTTTTGCATAGATCAGCTGTCTGTTTCCGTTTTCATCTTTCTGATAATCCGGCGTAAAGATATTTTCAGCTGCATAGACATTAAATTCTGCACCCTTCAGGTATCTTTCTTCATAAACAAAATCTTTCTTAAATCCGGTCAGCAACTCACCTTTTTTATAAATCGTCAGCTTTCCTTTTACCGGATGGTTCTCGTAATCTACCGTAATAATGGCATCTCCGCTTTCAGAATCCATCTGGTATGCTGTGTTTGCATCCACCGCAATCTCTACATAGTTCTTGTTAATTGTATACCCTTCCGGTGCGTTGACTTCCTCAATCCGGTAATGTCCGATCTTCAGGTTCTTCGGCATGATCAGATATCCCTGGCTGTCCGTAAAATAGGACTTGTGAGTGGTTGTCACAGGGTAAGTTGTTACCTGTTCCACATACTTTTTGTTGTCCAGGTCATATACCTTAAATTCTGTTCCGGCAATCAATACGGATTTCTTTGTTTCATCGTTTTTTTTCACGATTTTCAGTTTTGCCTTAAACTCTTCATCCAGAAGCACTCGCCAGATCTGCGGCTCATTTGGATGATGCTCTGTGATATTCACTTCAAAATCATCGACCGGCTTGTAATTGTGCGGTGTTGTAGTTTCACGCACGATATAGCTTCCAAATGGTAATGGAATACTGCAGGCATATCCTTTTTCATCTGTGAAAATCTCCGTTGCTCCATTTTCTCCACTCACTACTGGTTTGGCAGAATCAAAATCATAGCTTCCATCTGCTTTCTTTGTAAGGGAAGATTTCAGATAAACTGTAAATCCAGCTCCGGATAACAGATCTGCATCTGTCTTCCCATTGTTGGCTGCTTTGATGATCTGGAATGGCTGCTTGATGACCTGCTCACTGGAAGTGCACTCTCTTTTTACTTCTGCTGTCATATCTCCTTCATAACTGCACGTAAGATCATGCTCTTCTGCATCTGCCAGGTATCCGGTCGGCGGAGTAATCTCTTTGACATAATATTTGCCAAGATATAAGCCATTTACAGAAGCCTGTCCTTTGTCATCTATTGTAAGAGAAGCTACCTGCTCTCCTGCTTTATAAATAGTTCCCGTTGCTCCATCCGGGTGCACGATATCTTCACGGGCATACAGTCCATAAACTGCACCTTTCAGTGTCGCATCTCCCTGCGGTACTGCTTTTCCTGTCTCTTTATCCACTTTATAAAGATTAATCTTTGCTGTCACACGGTCATTGCTGAAGGTATGGGCAAAAGATACGGTTGCTTCTTTATCATTGGTGTAAGAAAACTTGAACGTATACACATCTTCTGTATTTCTTACATAGCCTTCCGGTGCCTGATCTTCTTTTACAGAATAGGAATATCCGATTGGCAGGTCTACTGTGAATTTTGCAGTTCCGTCTGCGCCAGTAGTTACTTTCTCAATCAGCGTTCCTTTTTTCACAACAACGCTTCCGTCTGCATTTCTGATATCATCGGATGCATACAGAGCAAAAATACCGCCATTCAGTGGTTTCTTGGTATCTTTATCCTGTTTTACTACGGAAACATCTGCTTTCTGTCTCTCGTTGTTAAAAGTCACATCTGCAAATACAACTTCTTTATTCTGACCAGCATAAGTTAGAGTCACTGACTTTTCTTCGCTGCCGTTATAGAAAGAGTCCGGTGCTTTTGTTTCTTTTACCACGTAGGTTCCAAGATGCAGGTTTTTCAGTGTGACAGAACCATTCTCACCTGTTGTCAGGTTTTCTTTTACAAGGTCACCTTTGCTGTACACTTTTGTGCCATAAGCTGTTACGATATCTGCCCCGGCATACACGTTATACACTGCATTTTTCTGTCTGCGGTTTTCATACTGAAATACCGTTCCATTTTCACTGACATCTGCTCCGGTCAGAACCTGTCCTTCTTTGTAAATGGTAAGCTCTGCCAGCTGTTCCTTATTTTCCACGGTTACAGCTGAGGTCTTACTTGCTACCAGTTTTACATTTGTTGCCGTTGCATTTACTACATATCCCTGTGGTGCTGTGATCTCTTTCAGATAAACAGTATCCTGTGTCTTGATGATCGTAACAGAAGATTTTCCATTCTTATCTGTTGCCGGCATCTGAGTGATCAGCTTTGTACAAGCCTCATCGCTGTATACACCGAATACTGCACCTGCAAGATTAACATCCGCTGTATCGTCTTTCTTTACGATTTCGATCGTAGCCTGTTCAATCCAGGACACCTTTAAGCTTACATATTTTTCATCAGCAACACCTTCTCCAAATACAAATGCCAGATCCTGAACACTTGCATTCGTGGTCAGTTTATATGCTGAGTAATCTTTTGTAATACTTCCCTTCATTTTTGCAGAAAAAGTAGCATTTACATCTTTTGTCTGTGTCAGAGGCGCTGAAAGATAAAACGTAGTTCCTCCTCCAATTGTTACGCTTGCACCTGCCGCACTTACATTTCCAGTAGATACATTATGGAGCTTTACTCCTTTTGGTAAGTCCATTGTAATTTTCTGCTGGGAAGATGCGTTGAACTTAATGTTCTCCGTTCTCTGAACATTTCCATCTACATAAGCTTTTACATTCGGTTTGGAAAATGACATCGCTACATCTGGTATTTCCGGCTTATTCACACAATAATTATAGAGTTCTTTTGCTAAAGCCTCCCCTGTAGCATTGGTTCCGTAAAATGCATCACTACTTCCGTTGGCATATGATGCAGCCATATGAATAATGATGAATCTTTTTCCTTCTGAGAAATCCGTGTGTTTATTCGCAAAAAAGCTTTCGCTCCCTGCGGCATCTGTACCGTAATAACACACTTTCGCTAACGCCTGATTGTCTCCAATCTTTGTAATTGTATAATTTCCAGATCCAGGTCCTGGCTTTGCTGGCTGTACACAATACGCAATTGCTCTGACGCTTCCGTAGCTGATATAGTACGGCTCTGTCAGATAGGTTCCAAGATTATAATCTGCATATCTATACAGAGGTCCTTTTTCGATTGTTACCTGCTGTGTACTTCTTGCTGAATAAGCCGAAACTGCTTCAAATGTTGCAATCTCTCCTTCTTCCATAGCATCAAGATCCACACCTTCGTCTCCTGCCTGTTCCAAAACATCATGAAGCTCTAACCCTGATTCTTCATCATAGGTATCCTGATTCTGTGCCTGCTCTACCAAATCATCAAATTCATCAGCGTCAATATCGGTAACCTCCGAGTCTGCTTCTGAATCCTCCGCTTCCTCTGTCTGCTGTTCACTGCCAGCGGTTTCTGATTCGGTCACTGCTTCACTCCCTGCAGTTTCAGTCTGAGCTTCTGTTTCTTTCTCACGCACAATCAGTTTTCGGCTGATCTGGTACTTCGGATGCTCTTGATTTACCGGTTCCACATAATAGACCGCTTTGTAAGTGTCCGCATGATCTGTCGTAAAATCCTCATTCTTTTCGTTCTTTGCTTCCTCAAATGTGACTTTAACCTTGTTATCATCCTTGATTTCCAGTCCTGTGTAGTCTGATTTCACATCAAATACACTGCCTATTTCGATTTCATAATCTTTGGCAGTCACCACCTCATCTTCATCCAGAAGTTCTTTCACTTCCTCATAAAGTGGCGGTTTTTCCTCTGGCTGGATCTCCGCTGCATATGCAGTCATCGGAGATAACACTGTACTAAGCATTGTCATGCCTGCCAGCAAGCCAGATACTACTTTTCTAAAATTACCTTTTTTCTTCATGCTAAGGTCCTCTCTTTCATATATTTGTATTAAAACAGACAGTCCTTAGACTGCCTGCAATACACTACTTATCGTTGTGGAAAAATCAAATTGAACTGTACATTTCCCTCTCCGGGATCAACCATTTCCACAGTTGCTTCATACTGTCTCCCTGTTTTTCTGGATACCAGATCCTTATAATGGATTTTTCCTTTAGACAGGAACTTCTTTGCTGCCGCCTTATCCATCTTTTTCCCCTGGCTTGCAAGGAATTTATCATTCTTCCACAAGGTAAAAGCACAGTTCCGGTCAGAACAGTAAAAGTTTACTTTTCCTTCCCTGACATCTGCTCCACAGCGGGGACATTTGCCAATGACTTCTCCTTTTGCTTTTCCCTGAAACTGCCCTTTCTTTTCTTCTGAAATACCCTGATATCTGGCAACCAGTTCCTGCATCAGCTCTGTAATCCCATTTAGAAATTCATCTGCTGTCTCTGTATTCTGGGCAATGTGATTCAATGCCATTTCCCACTCTGCTGTCATCTTCGGGGATTTAATCTCATCCGGCAGAACCGTAATCAGTACATTGCCATCATCTGTCGGCACCAAATTTTTCTTTTCCCTTTTCACAAAACCAGACTGAATCAGTTTTTCAATGATGGCTGCCCTTGTTGCCGGAGTACCAAGTCCTTTCTTTTCCGTATCTTCGATCAGTTCTTCGTTCCCAGCACGTTCCATCGCAGAAAGCAGGGTATCTTCTGTGAGGATTTGTCAATGTAGGATGTGGATTTATTTCTTTTTGCTGGTACATTCATTCATAATCAGCGTATTCACGCTGTCCGTAAAAGTCCGCTTGGTATTCTGCGGAAAATGCACTCTTACCCGATAAGTGGTATTACCTATCTTTTTCTTGAAATGCTCTGTATTCACTTTCTTGCTTTCTTCCATGTTCTTCTCCCTTCACGCAAAAAGGACAGCTACAAACCAATGCTTGTAAACTGCCCTCTCACTGTCATAATGACTGTTCATTTTTCTTCCTGCTGTGTATCTGACTATGCTGTTTCTTCTCGGCTTCTCGGGTCATGGCAAGCATTTTTCTGTTATGCTCAATAACCTCTGTTGACGCAAGCTCCGTAACCACTCTTGCATAGTCGGGATTGCTCTCCTGCAATCGTTCTTCCAGTTTCGTCTTTTCCGCTGTCCATTTCTTCGGCATTTTCTTCAATTCTGCACGATAACTGTCGTAATCTCTAAGCTCCGTTTCATGCTCCTTATCATATTTACGCTTGGCAAATCCTTTCAGTGAATTACTGGTCTTATGATACACGATATAAGGTTCATACTCGCTGTATGCCACAAGCAACTGCTCCAGTCTTGCTATCTGCTCCGCAATTTGCTGTCGCTCCGCTGACAACTTCTCATAGGCTGGCTCTCGCTGCGTCTTAAACTCCTGCAACTGCTCAAAGCTCTCAATCTGATTTGCAACAACAAACCTCTCCATTCTGTCCTGCTCCTGCAAAGCCTGTCTTTGTGAAATCTTCCTCACATATTTGCTCTTGATTACTGGCAATTCCAGTCTGCCCTTTTTGCCGACAACTGCCCTAATCATATCAAGGACTTCATTTGCAGTATTTCGTACTGCTTCAACTGGCTTGGAATTAACAAGCTTCTGCAACTGTTCCTCTGCCTTTGCCACAAGCATTTTTGCAGTAAGAATAGCCTTATTCTGCTCCATTATCCTGCGGTTGACATTTCCTCTCTCGGTCTGTATTCCTGCCCTTTCCAGCGCACTGGCTTTCTCTCCCAAATGTATCTGTGGTATGGTATCAAGCCCCTGCTCCGCAAATGACCTATGCTCCCAAAAATTCTCCCTTAATCCGTTTTTATCATTGACCGCATTTATGGTGTCAGCTAAATCCTTGCGCCACTTCCTGGCATTCTCCCTGCTGTTCCATCCAGTCACATCCTGCGTGGTGCATTTATATTGCCCATTCTTTTTTCTTATCTTGTTTCCGTCTGCGTCCAGTGCATAAATCTTCTTCTGCTTATCTCCCCATGAACCATCTTCCAAAATAGGACGCATGGTAAGCATAATATGGCAGTGAAGATTACGCTGGTGCGTATTCGGATTTTCAGAGTCATGGATGGCAAACTGCGCACACATTCCGTCATCCACAAAGTTCCTTTTCACATAATCCCTCATTACCTCTATGGCAAGCTCATAACTCCACTCATTCGGCAGATTGATTTTATATGACCTCGCCAGCTGTGCTTTGGCAGATTTACTCTCCCTCATTTCAACGGAGTTCCATAGCACCGATGGGTCTGAATATTCTGCTGGTGCATTGACCGGAAGCATGACCTCATTATGCACCAAATCCTCGGTATACTTCGGGTAATAGGTTGTTCCGTCATATTCAGAGTACATGGTAGTACGGCTGATATATGCAGATTTGTCAACTGCGGATGAACCACCTCTGCACTTTGCACCTCTTCCGATAATGGCAACTCGGGTACTTAGGTTTTTAACTGCCATAGCCACACCTCACTCTCCTGCATAGGCTGTGGCAGACCGATACTGTGGATTGTGCGGTATCGGCTGACTTTGTGGGCAGTGCAGCTCCGCTCTTTGGAGCTTCACTGAACGCAAAGTATGCAAATGGGTAGGTGCGCCCTCTGCACCGAAGGGAAAGCGCAGTGTTCCCTTTTGACTGCCCTCGGCAGGCAACAGCTGTCTGCAAGACCCCTCGGAGAGCGCACATACCATCGCAGATGGTATATCTGTGCGCAACGAGAAAATCTCGTTGACTGGTCTTAGGCATTTTCGCTCTTGCCAGTACCTTCATCCCCTGCCACCTCACTTTCAGCTTTTACAACTGCATTCTCACGCTTTTCAGCACTTTCCTTTTTCACGATTTCAATAATGCGCTGGCACTGCTCCGACTTCATCCCTGAAGCAATAATTCTGTTCATCTCCTGCTCGTCAAACTGGTAGCACTCTGGAAAGTATTTATGAACAATACCACCCATCATGTACTTGTGCTGATTTTCCTCTTTGCGCTTCTGCTGACTTGCCTTTCTCTTAGCTTCTGCAAGCCTTGCCTTTGCCTGCTCCACAATCTTCTCTGCCTTTAATACCTCTGCTGTTTTTTCATTGTTCTGTAACATAATTTCAATCTCCTTTTTCTTGATTTTTTGTAACAAAAAAGGTGGTCATGGTTTTATAATTTCCATGCCACCTTTAGGTGTTCGATATTAAATTAGTTCTTTGCCATAATAAATCTCATCTATTCGACAAATTGGAATTTGTCAATACCTATTACCATAAAGATATTTATTTGAAATTCTCTTTTGTGTTTCCAAATATTTTGTAACGTTTTCATCATAATCAGGATAATTATAACCAAGTGAATCTGCCACTTTTTTAGATATTTTTTTGAACAAACATAGACACAAATCAAACGATTTCCACATTTCTTCATACGAACTCATTGAATATGTATTTAGTAAGTTATCCCACAATTCTTTTGAAATATGCTTATCTAAAAATTTATAGTTTTTACCCAAACTGAAATTAAATCCTTTTTCAGTACCGACATACCAACTAATCATCCTAAGAAGCTCATGACGTAATACTTCATTCATATGGTCTATTGCAAATAGTATTTCACCACGAAGTAAGCCCTTGGATACATATGTTGCAACATTCCAAAATTCGTTACAACAGTCATCAAACTTTCTTTCTGTTGGACACTTAATGTAATAATCTTCATCTGTGGGAACTATTTCTGTTTTAATCATATTATCTTTATCTAACATGATTTTTACAAGTTTATCGCGAGTAAGATACTCCTCAAGCATTGAAACAGGTAACAAAGTTAAATCAATCTTTACACCATCATCAAAAAGCATTATATAAGAAAATCCTTTTTCTTCTGGAGGAAATAATTCCATATCTTCAGGTTTTTGCATCATAATTCTGTTACCAAAAACACTAAGCCAGTCATCGCTTTTCAAAAATTCTCCCATATCTATAACAAAAAAAGTAATATCATAATCTTGAAGATTGTCTTTTGGTATATTAACATTAGTGCGAGACCCTTCAAGAGTTACAATTCTAATTCTCTCATCTTGAAAAGCAAAATTCAAAACTAAATCGTATATTTCTTTTTCAGTCCTCATTTCATTCACCTCAATAAAATTATATCACAAAAAAAGATTGATTCTAACTGTTCTTATAATTTGATAACCGCATCAAGGCAGAGCGTAAGTGCATATTCGTATGCATTACCGCCCCAGTTTCTTTCGTCGTATTTGTCAACATCTGCAAGACTGTCTGCGGTATAAAGTATCATACCCCAGGTTGCCCCTCTGAAATCAGCACAGGCCGCCAGAGCAGAACATTCCATTTCTACAACTGCACAGCCTTCACTTTTGCGATAAGCCACCTTTTCTTTGGTTTCACGGAAAAATCCATCCGTTGACCAGGTTATAACCTCCTGATATTTCATACTATGCTCAAGAATGGTTTCTTCAATTGCTTTTCTTGCCTTCTCGCTGATTTCCACAAATCGAGAAGGGGGCGCATAGTGATAAGATGTTCCCTCATCACGCAGAGCCTTGTTTGGTACGAGGAATGTACTTTCGGGGAACTTTTCCAGAGCACCGCAACTACCTGCCGAGATTACCTCTCTTACACCATAACCAATCAGCCAATCAAGTATCTGTGTGGCTGCTGCCGCACCAACGGGTGCTTGACAAAGCACAATGTCCTCACCCTTGTATTTGGTGATGTAAATGGGATAATGCTTCGTTGCACTCTCAAAAGTGGATACCTGTTTGGTATCACTTTTACTGGCATATTCATCTATGTAAGCACCAAGAAATGCGAACACACATTTCTTGGGTAAGTTCAAACCAAGATTTTCATGAGTGGGATTAAGAACTGCTGTCTGCTCTGTATCAAACTCTAAAATCGGTATTTCGTTTTTAATAATAGCCATACTATCTCTCCGTCAAATTCAAGTTTGTCGAACTGATTTAATTCAAAATCAGTGCTCATATTGCAATGAAATTATATCACTGAACACACTTTTTTTCAACTATTTCCCTTTGCGTATTATACTGTTTCATTTGCACTCTTTTTAGTTCTCTGTATTTATCATTCAGTTTCCTCGGCTTACGATAACTAACGCAAGATTTAGGCATGGAATAGGTCTTATCAATATCTGTTTCGCCAACCAGCTTATAAACCTCTGGGAATGCGATAACCAATGCGTCAAATTTCCTCATAACTGCCTTATCTCGGGTATAAACTGTTGCTATCTGTTCCCCTGCATTAAAATTGATAACAGTTTCCTGCTCATACTTGGATAAACTGCCCATAAAATCACTCCTTTCTCTCTGGCTCGTACTTTTGACGGGCAAATAATAAAGCCTGCCTACGGCAGGCGGATAGGATGGGATAGGATAAGATAGAGATGGTATATCTCTTTTTTATCTTTTTCTTTTATTCTTTTCTTTGGTTCTTTCTTTTCTGCTTTTCTTTTTCTCTTTTTTCTCTAGGAAGAGGAAGAGAAGGAAGGGGAAGGGAAGGTTGCACCGACAAGACCACAAAAAAGACATCCACTACAAACATGTTCCACTGTCCGTTTTGAATGCCTTTTTATTCTGATTTCGCTCGTTAATTATCGGAGCAAAATCAATCCATATTATTCACTTGATAATTTCCTCGTCTGCCATTTTCACAATCGCAAATTCACGATAATTAATGACCTACTACCTTTGCTTTCTCCGCTTCTATTTCTGCCCACGCTTTCCTCGCTTCTTCTCTTTTTCGTGCCATATATTTGCGGTTACTTGCTCGCTTTTTCTCCAGTTTTTCCTGCCTTTTAGCTTCTGCCAGTTTCTCTTCTTCCGTCAGCTCCACAACCACTTCAGGAACTACAAATCTGCCGATATAATTCAAATAAATATCTACATCCTGCATTCTGTTTGCTCCACTTCCGACTGCCTTATAGACCATAATTTTATCAACAAATTCGTTCAATATGGCTGGTGTCAGTTCATCAAATGCCATGTGCTTCTTAACAAGCTCCATAAATACATCCACATCCGTTTTCTTAGCACACATGCCCTCTAATTCAGCATTATCTCTTTCAATATCCTCTTCCAACGCTTCAAGCTCCGACTCATAATCACTAAGCATGGTATTGAAGCGTTTATCATTCAGTTTACCGCTGATATTGTCCTCATACAGTTTCTTAATAAGACGATTGATTT
>OMDF01000893.1_pt1 | contig 16020 bp, 10 predicted proteins | sample 1673631 | NCBI WGS metagenome assembly OMDF01 (sample SAMEA103958117, study PRJEB25191) | human gut metagenome | biome: human-associated habitat [ENVO:00009003]; feature: intestine environment [ENVO:2100002]; material: feces | place: Germany | collected 2013/2015 | reverse complement strand
GAAGTGACCATGGGACGGATATACGATTACAAAGTAAACTACTCCAAATACCTGGAACTCCGCAAGGAACGCCGCGAACAGCAACAGAAAGCCTACGACGACCAGCAGAAGTTCATTGCCGAAACCAAGGAATTCATCGAACGGTTCAAAGGCACCTACTCCAAAACCCTGCAAGTGCAAAGCCGCGTAAAAATGCTGGAGAAGCTGGAACTGCTGGAAGTGGATGAAGAAGACACTTCAGCGTTACGCCTCAAATTCCCTCCTTCTCCCCGCTCAGGCAATTATCCCGTCATCATGGAGGGAGTAGGGAAAAGTTACGGTGACCATGTGGTCTTCAAGAATGCCAACCTCACCATAGAACGGGGAGACAAGGTTGCTTTCGTTGGTAAGAACGGTGAAGGAAAGTCAACGTTAGTGAAGTGCATCATGAAGGAAATAGAACATGAAGGCACCCTCACGATAGGACACAACGTGCAGATTGGATATTTCGCACAAAACCAGGCCTCATTGTTGGATGAGAACCTGACCGTATTCCAGACCATCGACGATGTGGCAAAAGGGGAAATCCGCAACAAGATACGCGACCTGCTGGGTGCCTTCATGTTCGGTGGCCCCGAAGAGTCCATGAAGAAGGTCAAGGTGCTTTCCGGTGGAGAGCGCACGCGCCTCGCCATGATAAAGCTTTTGCTCGAACCGGTGAATCTGCTGATACTGGACGAACCGACCAACCATCTGGACATGAAAACCAAAGATATCCTGAAGCAAGCGTTACTGGATTTTGACGGTACCCTTATCCTCGTCAGCCACGACCGTGACTTCCTGGACGGACTGGTAAGCAAGGTATATGAATTCGGCAACAAACAAGTGAAAGAGCACTTGAGCGGCATCTACGAATTCCTTGAAAAGAAGAAAATGGACTCCCTCCGCGAACTGGAACGATAAGCATCTGCTAAACCCGGCGTCCGAACAAATGGCCGATACATATTGTTTTCATTTTACTAAACACTTAACTAAGAGATATTAAAATGAAACAATATGATGCCATCATAATAGGATTCGGCAAGGGCGGCAAGTTATTGGCCGCCGAACTGGCCGAACGGAATTGGAAAGTAGCCATCGTGGAACGTTCCCCTCAGATGTACGGAGGAACATGTGTAAACGTAGGATGTATCCCTACCAAAGCTCTGATTCACGAATCGGAATATGCGGAAAAAAGATACTATGACGATTATAAGAACCAGTCCAAACTGTATGCACTTGCCGTGGCGCGGAAAGACAAGCTTGTATCCTTCCTGCGTGAGAAAAATTATGAAAATGTAAAAAACAAGCCTAATATAACCCTCTATGACGGAACTGCTTCTTTCTTGTCCGAAAATACAATCCGTATAGTCTCCGGCAAGGACGAAACGATTCTTGAGGGAAAAGAGATATTCATCAACACCGGGTCCACCCCTATCCTGCCTGCCATCGACGGACTCAAGGAGAGCAAGTACGTATATACCAGTGAGACCTTGCTGCAATCGAACAAACTGCCCGCACACCTGCTCGTCATCGGCGGCGGTGCTGTCGGATTGGAGTTTGCCACTATGTATGCAGGCTTTGGAAGCCATGTCACACTGCTGGAAGCGGGAAACCGCTTTCTGCCTAAAGTGGACCGCGACATTGCCGCCTCCATGCTGGAAGCATTGAACCGAAAGCGTATCAATGTCCGGTTGAACGCCCGTGTCCAATCCGTGTACGACACAGCCGAAGGAATAACTCTGACCTATACGGACAGTGCAAACGGCACTCCCTACTACCTGAAAGGAGATGCCTTGCTGGTAGCCATCGGCCGCAAGCCTATGACTGCAGAGCTGAATCTGGAAAAAGCGGGTATACAAACAGACAAGCGGGGAGCCATCGTTGTCGACAACCAATTACGGACTACAGCCCCACACGTATGGGCCCTGGGGGACGTAAAAGGAGACGAACAGTTCGACAACTTGTCCATCGATGATTTCCGTATCATCCGTAATCAACTCTTTGAAAACAAAAAAAGGAGTACAAAAGACCAGTATCCAATCCCCTTTGCCATTTTCACCGACCCACCGCTGGCACATATAGGACTGACGGAAGAGGAAGCGATGAAGAACGGTTATTCCATACATGTGGCACGTATCCCTGCTGCCATGATTCCACGTGCCCGTACGCTACACAGCATAGACGGTATGCTCAAAGCTATTGTAGACATCCATACCGGACGGATTCTGGGTTGTACCCTACTTTGTGCCGATGCACCAGAAGTAATCAATACCGTAGCATCAATCATGAAAACGGGACAGCGTTACCATTTCCTGCGGGACTTCATTTTCACCCACCCCAGCATGAATGAGGGATTGAATATGTTATTCAAACCTTTTTAGCATTTTCTATTTGGTAATTAAGTCCTTAACCTCTATCTTTGCATCCGTCCAAAGATAGAGGAATGAAAAAGAAACAGTACATAACCTATATTCTTTTTTTCATCAGCTTGATAATGCTGGTGATACCCGTCATTCCCCACCATCATCATGCCGACGGAATGATATGCATGAAGAATGATATCACCGCCGATTGCTGCGGACACCGTCATAGCCCGGGCAACGAGCACTGCTGTTGCGACACGGGATGCATGACAACCCACTTTGTACAACAGACGCCCAGCTCTTCCAATGATGTGTGTTCACATCCGGATGCCTTGTGGGCAGTTACCCTACTCATTGAACCTTTTTCCAAGTTACTCATCCTACCCGAGTTTGACATAAGCAGGCAGGAGTGTATCTATCTGGAATCTCTTCATAGCACATTTATCATATGTGCTACGGGACTTCGTGCCCCTCCGTCTCTTCTTGCTTAACTGTTACCGGAACATCACCGGGACAGATTTCTATCCGGCATAAGGAACAATGCAATTTGGTTGCACGCCCTATGCCCTAACTTTGTATTCAAAATCAAAAAGTAAGAACAAATATCATCATGAAAAAAGTTATTTTCATGGGAGTCTTGGGATTATTCCTTTTAGGCTCCTGTAACAGCAAGTCCGGAGACAGCCACGAAGGACATAATCACGAAACAGAAGAGCACAATCATGACGGACATGACCACGAGGGACATGACCACGAACATGAGGGACACAACCATGAGCACGAAGAGCAGGAAAACCATGCCGGAGGAAGCGATGAAATCATCCTGCCACCAGCAAAGGCGCAAGCTGCCGGCGTAGCAGTCAGCACTGTTGAACCGGGTAGTTTCCATCAAGTCATCAAGACCAGCGGCCAGGTGATGGCAGCCCAGGGAGACGAGAGCGTAGCCGTAGCTACAGTAGCAGGCGTGGTTTCCTTCAAGGGAAAAGTTATCGAAGGAATGAGTGTCAGCAAAGGTACTCCTTTGGTGGTATTGTCATCCAAAAACATGGCCGACGGAGACCCGGTGCAGAAAGCCCGGATAGCCTACGAAGTTTCCAAAAAGGAATATGAGCGTATGAAAGCGCTTGTAGGCAACAAAATCGTATCTGAAAAGGAATTCGCGCAAGCTGAACAGATTTATGAAAATGCCCGTATCAGTTACGAGGCAGTCGCAAAGAACCATTCGGCAAGCGGCCAGGCGGTTGTTTCTCCCATCAGCGGTTATGTAAAGAATCTGTTGGTGAAAGAAGGGGACTACGTCAGCGTCGGCCAGCCGTTGGTAAGCGTCACCCAGAACCGCAAGCTTTTCCTGCGTGCAGACGTATCCGAAAAGTACTATCCTTACTTGAACAGCATCGGTTCCGCCAACTTCTGTACTCCTTATAATAATAAGGTATATACATTGAAAGAACTGGGCGGGCGCATGCTTTCTTATGGAAAGGCTTCGGGTGAGAACGGATATTATGTACCCGTAACTTTTGAATTCGACAATAAGGGAGACGTTATTCCCGGCTCGTTTGTAGAAGTATTCCTATTATCCTCACCAATGGAGAACGTGTTGTCTCTTCCTCACAGTGCGCTGACCGAGGAACAAGGCAGCTTCTTTGTCTACCTGCAACTGGATGAAGAGGGCTACAAAAAACAGCTTGTCACCCTGGGTGCCGACAATGGCGAGAGTGTACAAATCCTTTCCGGCATAAAAGCAGGCGATCGCGTCGTAACCCAAGGAGCCTATCAAGTGAAGCTGGCATCGGCAACGAATGCTATTCCGGCACATAGCCATGAACACTAATCTCATGTACAATTTGACAATTTACAAAGTACCATTTCGCTATGCAGTATAAGGGTTACGTGACGAATGGGAGTGTAAAGTCAGATAAACAAGAAATATTAGATAAAACAGCAAGTGCGGCTGACATTGCGCAGCCCAATTGTACATTGTACATTGTAAATAGTAAATAGAAAGATGTTAAACAAAATAATTGGTTTTTCTCTTCAGAACCGCATCCTGGTGCTGGTAGCATCGGTGCTGTTGCTGATTGGCGGTACTTATACCGCCATGCATACGGAAGTGGATGTGTTCCCTGACCTCAATGCGCCGACCGTGGTCATCATGACCGAAGCAAACGGTATGGCAGCAGAGGAAGTGGAACAACTGGTCACTTTTCCCGTAGAAACGGCTGTAAACGGTGCAACGGGTGTGCGCCGTGTACGCTCTTCCTCAACGAACGGTTTTTCTGTAGTCTGGGTAGAATTCGACTGGGATACAGATATCTATCTTGCCCGGCAGATTGTCAGTGAGAAACTGGCAGTCGTCAACGAATCCTTACCGGCCAACGTAGGCAAACCGACACTAGGCCCACAATCGTCCATTTTGGGCGAGATGCTGATTGTAGGTCTGACAGCAGATTCGACCTCTATGCTGGATTTGCGTACCATTGCCGACTGGACCATACGTCCCCGCCTGCTCTCTACGGGCGGTGTGGCACAAGTAGCCGTACTGGGCGGCGACATCAAGGAATATCAAGTGCAGCTGGACCCGGAACGGATGCGCCATTACGGCGTGACATTGAGCGAAGTGATGAACATCACCCGCGAAATGAACCTGAATGCCAATGGTGGAGTACTCTATGAATATGGCAATGAATATATCGTACGCGGCGTACTTTCTACCGACAAGGTAGACCAGATAGCCAAGGCCGTGGTGCGGAGCAACGGAGTCTCCGGCGCCCCTATCCTGCTGGAAGATATTGCCGACGTTCAAATCGGAGCCAAACTTCCTAAACTGGGTACCGCCTCGGAACGCGGTAAGCATGCCGTACTGCTGACAGTCACCAAGCAACCCGCCACAAGCACGCTGGAGCTTACAGACAAACTGGAAGCTTCCCTGCAAGACCTGCAGAAGAATCTACCGGCGGACGTAAAGGTTTCCACAGACATCTTCCGTCAAAGCCGTTTCATCGAAAGTTCCATCGGAAACGTTCAGAAGTCGTTGTTGGAGGGAGGTATTTTCGTTGTCATCGTGCTTTTCCTGTTCCTTGCCAACATACGTACCACAGTCATCTCGCTGGTGACACTGCCGTTGTCACTGATTGCCTCCATCCTTGCCCTGCACTATATGGGCTTTACGATAAATACCATGAGCCTGGGAGGTATGGCTATCGCCATCGGTTCACTGGTGGATGATGCCATCGTGGACGTGGAGAATGTCTACAAGCGTTTGCACGAAAACCGACTGAAACCTGCCGGCGAGCAACTTCCTATTCTGGAAGTGGTGTTCAATGCTTCGAAAGAAGTGCGTATGCCTATCCTCAATTCAACGCTGATTATCATTGTCAGCTTCGTACCACTGTTCTTCCTTAGTGGTATGGAAGGTAGGATGTTGGTACCACTGGGTATTGCGTTCATTGTGGCATTGGCGGCTTCAACTGTTGTGGCACTGACCGTAACGCCGGTACTTTGCTCCTATCTATTGGGAAAAGAGAAAACGAAAAAACAAAACAACGAAAACAGCGATTCTGCCGTAGCACGCAAGATGAAGCAATGGTATGGTTCTGCACTGACTTTCGTATTGGGGCATAAGAAAGGGGTACTGGGAGGTACTATCGGACTATTTGTAGTAGCGCTCGGCTGTTTCTTCACCCTGGGCCGCTCGTTCCTGCCGCCTTTCAATGAAGGTTCGTTCACCATCAATATCTCCTCGCTTCCAGGCATTTCCCTGGAAGAAAGCGACAAGATGGGGCACCGTGCCGAGGAGCTGCTGCTTTCCATCCCCGAAATACAGACCGTGGCCCGTAAAACGGGACGTGCAGAGCTGGACGAACACGCTCTGGGAGTAAACGTCTCTGAGATCGAGGCACCGTTTGAGTTGAAAGACCGCTCGCGCAGCGAGCTCGTGGCAGAAGTCCGCGAAAAACTGGGTACCATTGTAGGGGCAAACGTGGAAATAGGCCAGCCTATCAGCCACCGTATAGACGCCATGCTATCCGGTACAAAGGCGAACATCGCCATCAAACTGTTCGGCGACGACCTGAACCGCATGTTCACTCTGGGCAATGAAATCAAGAGTGCCATCCAGGGGATTCCCGGTATTGCCGACCTGAACGTGGAACAGCAGATTGAGCGTCCGCAACTTGTCATTTCACCCAAACGGGAAATGCTTGCCAAATACGGCATTTCACTGCCCGAATTTTCGGAGTTTGTCAATGTCTGCCTGGCCGGTGAAGCCGTTTCCCAAGTTTACGAAAAGGGAAAGAGCTTCGACCTGACCGTACGCGTGAAAGACAACCTACGCGACGAAATGGAAAAAATACGCAACTTGATGATTGATACGGGCGACGGACAGAAAATTCCACTGAACTATGTAGCGGAAATCCGCTCGGCCATGGGTCCGAACACCATCAGCCGCGAGAATGTAAAGCGTAAAATCGTCATCTCCGCCAACGTGGCCGACCGCGACCTGCGAAGTGTAGTCAATGATATACAAGCCCAGGTAGACGCACAAATCAAACTGCCGGAAGGATACCACATCGAATACGGCGGACAATTCGAAAGCGAGCAGGCAGCAAGCCGCACGCTGGCACTTACTTCGTTCATGTCCATCGTGGTGATATTCCTGCTCCTCTACCATGAATTCCGCAGTGTGAAGGAGAGTGCCATCATCCTCATCAACCTGCCACTGGCACTGATCGGTGGTGTGTTTGCCCTGTTGCTGACCACAGGCGAAGTGAGCATCCCTGCCATCATCGGTTTCATCTCGTTGTTCGGCATTGCTACCCGAAACGGTATGCTGCTCATCAGCCATTATAACCACTTGCAACGCGAAGAAGGCTATGGCATCTACGACAGCGTTCTGCGTGGTTCGCTCGACCGTTTGAACCCAATTCTGATGACAGCCCTCAGCAGTGCTCTGGCCCTTATTCCGCTGGCTTTGGGCGGCGACCTGCCCGGCAACGAAATACAAAGCCCGATGGCCAAAGTCATCCTGGGCGGTCTGCTGACCTCGACGTTCCTCAACGGATTCATCATCCCGATAGTTTATCTGCTAATACACACCAAGAAAGAATGAAGAAAATAGTAATCATTTGTGTATGCCTTGCCCTGGCGGCAGGGCTACACGCCCAAAACAGCATTGAAACCATCCTCACCCAGATAGAGCAGAACAACCGGCAGTTGCAAGCCAATGCCCAGAATGTGAATGCCCAGAAACTGGAAAACCGGACAGCCAATAACCTGGCCAATCCAACCCTGTCGTACGCCCATCTGTGGGATTCGGACGACAAGAACATCACCGTGGGCGAAATGGTCATTGCACAAAGTTTCGACTTCCCGTCGCTCTACATCACCCGCGCCCGCATGAACCGCTACAAGGCTCAGTCGCTCGACGCCCAAGCCCTTGCCCTGCGCCAGGACATTCTGTTGCAAGCACAGGAAGCCTGCCTCGACATCATCATGCTGACCCGTCAGCAGTCCCTCCTCGACGAACGACTGAAGAACGCCGAAGAGCTGGCAGCTTTCTACAAGAAGCGGCTGGAAACCGGTGATGCCAATTCGCTGGAAACCAATAAAATCAATCTGGAACTGCTGAACGTACGTACCGAAGCCCGCATGAACCGTACAGCCCTGGAAAACAAACTGCGCGAACTGACCGCCCTCAACGGCAACCAGTCGCTCGTCCCCGGCCGTCCTTTGGCCGAAGGCCCTGCTGCGCCTCATGCGCTCAACTTAGGACTTACCGATTATCCCGACGTTCCCCTGCCTGCCGACTTCGGTCCCTTGTGCGACGAGCTGCTGGCTTCCGACCCTACCCTGCTTGCCTTGCAGAACGATGGTGAAGCTGCACGCCGCCAACTGTCTGTCAGCCGTCAAGGCTGGTTGCCCGACCTGGAACTGGGATATCGGCGCAATACCGAAAGCGGACATCCGCTCAACGGAGTGGTAGTAGGTTTCTCCTTTCCCATCTTCCAGAATCACGGAAAGGTAAAAATGGCACGCTCGCAACTGCAAAGCATCGATTACCAAAAGGAGAATGCTCGACTGAGTGCTTCCACCGCCTTATGGCAGCTCTACGAAGAAGCTTCCAACCTGCAAGCCTCCATACATGAGTATACCGAGACTTTCGGCCGTCAGCAGGACTTGCGCCTGTTGCGCCAGGCACTCGAAGGCGGACAAATCAGCATGATAGAGTATTTCGTAGAAGTATCCGTAGTCTACCAAAGCCAGACCAACTTGCTACAACTGGAGAACCAGTACCAGAAAGTAATGGCCAGAATATACAAGAGCAAGCTTTAAATAATGAAGAATAGAAAATGAAGAATGAAGAATGAAGAATGAAGAATGAAGAATGGAGAAAGAAAAAATTCTTCATTCTTCATTTCCCAAGGTTTCCGGTTGCTCCGGTACATAACTGCTCCGGATGCGCCACTCCTGTGGATAAAGATTATTGGCACGATTGCCGATGTTCTTCACAAATCCAAGAGGAAAACCACGGTACGTAAGAAGTACAAAACCGCGAGGGGCTGTGTCCGAAAGGACTACAGCCTCTTTGCGCAAATAGGCAATAGCAGTAGGATAATCCACCTCCTCGCAGGCAAAAGCATCTTGCCGAAGCAGGCTACTCATGGCCAGCGCATGGGCGGGAATACAGTCTTTCCCTTTCACTCCAGCCAGTTCTACACCTGCCTGCATCACTTTGACATGCTGCTTCAAAGCTGTCAACAAAGGTAGCCATGCCGTAGGGAAAGCCGTCAGCGTCTGTCCTTCGGGCATCAAGGTGTAACCTTCCGCATCACGCAGCCAGCCTTGCACCATTGCCAGCTGTTCCTTTCCGAAAGCCGATCCCGAAGAAGCCTTTCCGACATTTCCTTTCTTCCCGCGCTGTTTGCCAGCCGACTGCTTATCCGCGTTCATCCGTCCCGTTTGCATCATCGATATATCTTCGCTTGCTGTTTCTTCTGCCTCACCAGCCTTACGCAATACAGCTAGGAAGAATCCTTCTCCCTGCGTCTTATGTGGCAAGAAGCGATAGACTGGGAAATCTTCTCCAGCCAGCAGATTGCCAGTGATCCCCCATTCAGCTGGCACGTCGAGCGGCAGCACTTCGGCTCCCAACTCCCGACACAACCAACGCACATTTTCTTCGTTCTCTTTCGTATTATAGGTACATGTACTATATACCAACAGTCCACCCGGATTCAGGCAAGGCCAGATGTCTGTCAGAATGCGCCGCTGACGCTGCCAGCAGATTTCGACATTCTCCGCACTCCACTCGCTTATGGCAGTCTCGTCCTTACGGAACATGCCTTCGCCCGAACAGGGAACATCGGTCAGAATAAAGTCGAAAAGGTGTTCCAAAGGTGTGAAATCGGAAGGATCGCTATTCGTCACCACCACATCAGGATGCCCCCACTTGGTCAGATTCTCAGCCAGTATCTGGGCACGGTTGCGCATCACTTCGTTGGCTACCAGCAGACTGCCGTCGGGCAACAGGCTACGTACATGGGTAGACTTTCCGCCCGGAGCGGCACAAAGGTCAAGCGCAGCCAACGGTCTGCCCGGCAGATAACGCTTCAACGCCTGTTCCACAAACATTGACGACGCTTCCTGCACGTAGTAACAACCGGCATGAAACAACGGATCGAAAGTAAATGCCGGACGCTGATTCAAATAGAATCCGCATTCCGCCCAAGGCACTTCGTTCAATGAAAAATGAGAAATGACAGAAGAAGAATCTGTACACTTTTGAGTATTCACACGTATGCTGACAGGTTGTTCCGCCTCCAGCAGAGCGGTAGCCAGACTGTTATATTCTTCCTCGCCCAACAAAGCGCGGGTATATTCAATAAATAAAGGAGGTAATTGCATGATAATCTTCTATCTTCTCAAATTTCTTATAATGCAGCAATTTCTTCCATACTCAATCCTGTACTTTGAGCAATAAGTTCAATAGAAACACCGGCTTCCTTAAACTTGCGTGCCAATGCCTTCTTCTCTTCTGCACGGCCTTCTGCAAGTCCTTCCGCACGACCTTCTGCAAGTCCTTCTGCACGTCCCTCCGCACGGCCTTCTGCACGACCTTCTGCACGGCCTTCCAACTTGGCAGTATCCAGCACATCGTTCTGTATCATTACGGCATTGATATGCTCGTCGTACACATGACGTTCCTTGGGCGACATATTGTAATACTTCAGTTTTTCCCTTGCCTCGGCCAATCCCGGTGCCGTGGTATCAGAACTGATTTCGCCACTTTTCAGATACGAGATCCATTCCTCCAGCGGTGTCTTTGCTACCTTATTGAACTCGTTCACCCTAATCAGGTAGTATTCGGGGAACACCTCTCGCGGCATTTTGCGGATGATTGCTCCTTCCTGCTTGGCCGAAATGCTCAATTCGTCGCCGGTATGCACCCCGACAAAGTTTGTCACTCCGTGATACAGGTAGTCGCTGCCTTTACCGATGTCGAAGTAGAGAATACTGATGGAATATACCTTTTTCACCTCTGCATACGAATTCCCCAAAGAGATGTGCTCCGTAATGGCTTTCGAAACACCATATAGCACTCTCTCCAGATAGTACAGTTCTCGCGTATTCTGTATCTCAACAATGATGATGTCCCCGTTCTCCTCTTTTGCCTTGATGTCCACACGATTGAACTTATCATCATAGTTCGTCTGGTTGGCTTCGCTTTCGAGTATTTCCAGAATGGTGATTTTCCGTTCCAGCAACACGGTGAGCAAGCCTTCGAGTACTACAAAATTGGCCTTATCTCGCAACATACGCTTCATGGCCCAATCGAATCGGATGTATTTATCTTGCATCATGAGGAAGAGGTTTTGAGTTTTTAAGTTCTTTAGTTCTTAAGTTTTTGAGTTTCTTTCCGGGTGCAGCAAATATACGAAAAGGTAGTTGCAGCGGCAAATGAAAACAGGGTTTTCTAAAAAAGTTCTTCGTTCCAAGTTTCCCAGTTAGGAAATTTCCATTCCCTAGTCAGGAAATTCTCGTTCCCTAGTTAGGGAATTGCAGTTTCTCAGGCAGGCAACAAAAAAGCTTCTTCCCAGATGCCGCATACGAGTAATGTATATCCGATTGAATTCTATACATTCCGCATCATGCGCCTCTGAAAAGAAGCTTCTTCATTCAACCCCTACATCAGTAACTGATCTTCACTCCCGCAAAGTAGGAACGCGGCAGGCCGGGACCGTAGATGTAACCCGAGTCGCGCAGTTTGCCTTGGTCGAAGTCTTTCTGATAGGCGTTGAAAAGATTCTGCACGCCGGCATTTACCTGAAGGGTGATATTGTTGTAGAGCGTGAAGTCGTACGCAGCTTTCAGATTCATTTCCCAAAAGTCGGGAGTAGTTTCGGCGCGGTCTTTCTCGATGTAGCCAGCACGGTGCTCTACCAGCATGCTACCTGTATACGTACCTGACAGGGCAATGCTCAACGGCTTCACCGGACTGTAAGTCAGTGTCATATATCCATAGGTATCGGGCGTGCGGAAAATACGTTTCTCCAGAGGAACAGTCTCATCGTCGCTCCACTGGCGGGCTTCCTTGTACTCGGCTTTCTGTAAGGTAACGCCTGCCTGAAGCTGAAGCACACTGAGCCAAGCCAGTTTGCCTTCGAGCGTCATGCCGTAGACGCGGGCTCCCTTTTCGTTGTAACGCTCGTTCTTCAGAATACCGTTCTCGGTACCAATCTCGCGCAAAGCAAATACGTCGGACAAGTCGGTATAGAAACCTTCGAGTAACAAGTTACCCTGCCAGGCTCCCCAGCGGTGATACATATCGGCCGAAAGGCTGAAACTACGCGACTTTTCTTCACGCAAGTCCTTGGCCAGCTGAATCATGGACACGCTGCCACCTACATTCTCCACATGCAAATCCTCGTCGAAAGCCTGCGGAGCACGGAAACCTACGGAGTAAGCGGCACGGAAGTTAATGTCCTTTGTCGGGTTGTAGCGCAGATTAACGCGCGGACTGAAAATGACATGATCTATCAGATTGTGCTTGTCCAGACGTCCTCCCACGAGGAAGCTCCAGCGGTCGTTTTTCCACTCGTTCTGCAAGAAAGCACCGGCGATGCGTACCGTCTGGTCGATGCGGCGGTTGTAGCCCCACATGTTGTCGTGCATGGCATCCTGATTATACTCTACCCCACCCGTCAGGTCGGCAGGCAGGAAGAGACAACGGTCGAAGTGGTAAACGTATTGTGAACCAACTACCCACGTCAGGTCGGTAGTAGCACCGTAAGCGTCGAGCGAATGGTCGCCACCGTAGTAACTGTCGCGGTCGATGTGCTGCACGGAGGCATAAACGTTCATGCGGTGCTTCTCGTTGGGCGAAAAATAATCGAACTTCACACTTCCGCTGTTGATGCTGTGCTGGGTCTGCTCGGTGATGTCGGTCTCGTGAGGCGGACGGTCGAGCAAATTGCCACCACGGCGGAATTCCTGCAGATGATGGTATTCAAAGGTCAGTTTGGAGTAAGTACTCGTCTTGAGATACGAACGGAAACCAACTGTTTGGTTACGCAACTGGGGCAGCTCAGTAAAGCCGTCGCCGTCGTAATCGAATCCACTGCGCTGGCGGTTCTGTCCAAAGACGTAAATACCTGCCTTATGGTCATCGGTCACCAACGAAGCGTTCATGGTCGTATTGTTGTCGAACACCGAAAGGCCGCCCACGCCCATAATGGTATGTCCCAGCTGGGCAGAGTTGCGCAACGGTTCTTTGGTAATGATGTTGATGGTTCCCGCAATGGCCGATGCGCCAAACAGTGCCGAACCTCCTCCACGCATCACCTCCACTCTCTCTATCATGTTGGCCGGTATCTGTTCCAGTCCGTACACTCCTGCCAAAGCACTGAACACGGGGCGCGAGTCTATCAGAATCTGCGTATAAGGACCGTCAAGGCCATTGATGCGTACTTGCTGGAAGCCACAGTTCTGGCAGTTGTTCTCTACCCGCACACCCGGCTGGAAGTTTAGTCCCTGTGCCAGTGTGGTTGAATTGGTCTGCTCGAACAGTTTGAAGTCTATGACATTGACTAGCGTAGGAGCCAGACGACGGGTTGTTTCGCTGCGGTTAGCAGTCACCACTACCCCGTCCAATGCCACGAGGTCTTCTTCCAGTTCGAAGTTCTCTTCCAGCGTAACGCCTTTCTTCAGCACAACGTTACGTGTCAAAGTTTTATATCCCACGGCACTGACCTGCAGTACGAACTCGCCTTCGGGCAGATTCTTCAGGAAGTAATGTCCTGTTCCGTCGGTTAGCGTACCGATAGTGGTACCTTTCAGCGAAACAGATATATAGGAAAGGTGTTCTTTGGAGTGTTTCTCAAGTACATGCCCCACAATGTTGGCATCCGATTTGTTCAAGTCTTCGGCAAAGGTTGTGGCTGGCAACAGTGCATACAGCACCGCCACCACAAGAAAAATATACGTTTTCATGTGTCTTCTTTCTATAAATTAATAAAATGAGGAAAAGGGTAGATGTTTCCAAATAATCCATAGTGAATTCATAACACACCTACCTGTCATACAAATATAAATCGCGTCAGTCAGAAGACACAAACGGGAGGGGCACGCAAACGAAGGCCGTTTTCCTGTCGTGACAGACAAAGCCGTACCACACGGGGCACCGCCAATACGTTCAGCAAAACCAAGAAACAGGAAACGGCAGTCAGCAACGACGGAAGCGAAGAAGCGGTATAATGGCCCAGAAAAAATATCGTCTCGGCCTGATCCGGCGTATGCTGATGATTGGCTTGGAAGGGATGCGAGTGCACAATGGTAACCCCGTTCACCACATGCGAGTGGTTGAACAGTGTGATTCCTCCCCAATACATCAAGAACAACAGGGGAAGAAAGAATTTCATGATGCGACGCAACTTCTCCAAAGAAGATTTATATGATTAAAATTGAGGGCGCAAAGATAAGGCTATTTATGCTAGTAAACAAACTTCAGGAATAACTATATATAGGTATTCCCAAATATTCTCCAATTCCACCCTCGTTCTCCCATGAATCTCCTATTTTTGTACCTCTACATCCTAACCACGCAATACATGAAACAAATTCCTAAAAAAAATCGTTTCTTTGCAACCTTGCCGGGGGGATGTTCCGTCTAAACAGACAAAGAACCAAAGAAACTAAAAACAAACGAATATGAAACGCATCCTTTTACTTCTGGGCCTGATGGCCGCCATTTGCTTAGGAATACAAGCTGAAAACCGCACCGTGACCGATAGCGTAAACGGAAAGAAACGTGTCATCGAACTGACGGACACCACGATAAACGGACAACGGACTACCGACACACTGAGTATCACCATCTATGAAGGTAGCAGCACCTACAGCGACGACGAACCTTACCACCACCATAACAGTGACAGCGGCCTGCAATGGGTAGGCTTTAACTTCGGCGACGAAGCGCCCGAAACTATCATTGCCATGACTGCCATTATCTTCGTGTTCGGCCTGCCGGCACTGCTCATCTTCATCATCTTCTATTTCCGCTACAAGAATCGGAAAGCCAAATACCGCCTGGCCGAACAAGCACTGGCCAGCGGACAACAACTGCCTCCCGATTTCTTCAAAGAGGTTGAAAATCGTGATTTGCGCAGCCGTGGCATCAAAAACATCTTCCTCGGCATCGGACTGTTCATCTTCCTGTGGGCTCTGACAGGCGAATTCGGTCTGGGCTGCATCGGTTTGCTTATCATGTTTACAGGTTTCGGACAGGTAGTCATCTACTATACCCAACCCGAACGTAACAATGGTGCCCCTTTCATCCGAATGGAACGCGAAGGGGAATATACCAAAAAAGAAAATGATTCTGACGCCCAAAACGAAACACAACGATGAACCAACTCAACGACTTATCGCTGATTGCACAGGTCGTAGTGTTTCATAATAACAGGGCCTTCGACCAGTTGGTCAGGAAATACCAGTCGGCCGTCCGACGGTTTTTCCTGAACCAGACTTGCGGCGACAGCGAATTGAGCGACGACCTGGCGCAGGAAACCTTCATACGGGCCTACACCAATCTGGCTTCGTTCCGCAACCTGTCCAGCTTCTCTACCTGGCTCTACCGTATTGCTTACAACCAATATTATGACTATCTTCGCAGTCGGAAAGAGACAGACGACCTGGACACCATGCGGGTAGATGCCCAATGCAGCACCCGACAGCCGGACACTGGCTTGAAGACAGACCTGCACCGCGCACTCGCTACACTGAAAGACATAGAACGTACCTGCATCACCCTGTTCTACCTGGAGGACCAGAGTATCGAAAAGATAGCAGGAATCACCGGATGCCCCACGGGAACCGTAAAAAGCCACCTTTCGAGGGCCAAGGAAAAGATGGCAACTTACTTAAAACAGAATGGTTATGACGGAAAATAATGATAAACTACTGGAAAACTTCTTCGCCGAAAACCGGCAGGAAGTAGCCGACAACGGATTCAGCCGACGGGTAATGCGCCAGCTGCCAAACCGAAGCAACCGTCTGGCACGCCTGTGGACGGCCGGCGGATTTACGCTGGCTGCCGTACTGTTTGTCCTGATGGACGGTCTGCAACTGATATGGGACACCT
>OMDF01000889.1_pt1 | contig 16055 bp, 14 predicted proteins | sample 1673631 | NCBI WGS metagenome assembly OMDF01 (sample SAMEA103958117, study PRJEB25191) | human gut metagenome | biome: human-associated habitat [ENVO:00009003]; feature: intestine environment [ENVO:2100002]; material: feces | place: Germany | collected 2013/2015 | reverse complement strand
ACCAGTTCTACATGGTCGTCGATGAGGAAGGTGGCGCCGTAACTGTGGCATAGGTCGGCGGCCTCTAATCCTGTACGTATTATCTCGTCGGCTGTGGCATCCTTCATACGCAGCTGAATCCAACGGCATCCACCTTCGAGAGCCAGGCGTACCGAGTCGAGGTAGTTGTATTGGTCGGTATAGTGTGTGATGAACTGCAAACGAGCGTTCATCATTCGTTGTTCTTTTTCTGCCATAGGATTTTGAGTTTATGAGTTTTTAAGTTTATGAGTCTTTAAGTTTTTGAGTTTTTAAGTTCTTTAGTTTTTAAGTTGTTTGTTTTTGGGTTTTGAGTTAAAGTAAAGCAGTAACTATAACTTAATAACTTATAAACTCAAAAACTTATAAACTCAAAAACTTATAAACTCAAAAACTTAAAAACTCAAAATACTTTCGTTATCCGCCGCAAGCGGCCTTGATGATGACGACCGAGGCTCCTTCGGTCAGCTGATAATTTTCCCATTCGGTGCGTGGCACCATGCGGTTGCTTACGGCCACGGCTACACCACGGTCGGGCAGCGACAGTTCTTCAGCCAACTGAAGGAGGGTTGTGGCCCGGGTGTCGATTTCCTGATTGTTAACGGTTATTTTCATATGTTTTTAAGTTTTTAAGTTTTTAAGTTCTTAAGTTCTTAAGTTTTTGAGTTTTGTGGGGGAGTTTTTGAGTTTATGAATTTGCGGGTTTATAAGCTAATTGTTTTACTTCGGACTTTACGCCTTCAGAAACTCAAAAACTTATAAACTTATAAACTTAAAAACTCAAAAAGGTGCGGGCAGCTATGTGATAAGTATGCGATGATATCCAATTCCTACGACAGTGCTAACTGTATCAGGTTCGAGGGTATGATCTCAGCCCGTCGGGGCACCCCTTTGTCTCTCAGCGGCAAAGATAAGGAAAAAAATGAAATACCCGATTGTTTTTTTTCATACTTTTGCCTCTGTTTTTAGTAAAGATGGAACTGTTATGGTGTTGCAAACTCCCGAACTATATTATGCGGCAGCCGGGCTGGTGCTTGTGTGCTCGTCGTTGTTTTGCGCTTTTGTGCGCTGTTTTCATATGTGTCGTCCTTTCGGCAAACAAGAATCCTATTTCTATCCGGCACGCAGGCTCATGACGTTTATTTTTGCCTGTTTTGCCCTGCCGGGGGTATGGCTGTGCCGGATGGACAGTGCGGATGCGTGGCTGTTTGTGCGTGTGTTTTTTGTCCTGTTTTTGCCGGTGGCCGGTATCCTGTCGTTCCGCCGCTATTTCTTTGCCGGTGTGCGTCGCCGCTGGCTGTACTTGGCGGTGGCGGGGGTGCTGCCTTTGCTGCTTATTGCGGTGCTTTGGGTATTCGCCTGGATGGGAGGCGACGTGCTGTGGCGTCGTGCCGATGTAGTTCTGCCGTGTGTGGGTGCTTATGCGCTGCTGCTGACGGTCGGAATGGTGCGTACTACGTGGTGGCTTTGCCTCCAGATACGCAAGCATCAGTACGAGGAGTATTCGAACGAAGACGACTTCCCCATGCGTTTTGCCCGATTGGTAGTTTTCTTTCCTCTTATTTATATTGTGCCCGCCTGGGTGCTTTTCTTTACCGGGAGCCATACCTATAACATGTATCTACAGTTGAGTATTGCCGTGATGCATGTGGTCATCCTGCTGCAGATTCTGCATCCGCAACGGCATGAATGCCGGCAGGCGGTAGGCGAGGCAGAGGCTTTTGTAGAGCAGAAGGTGGAGACATTGCTGGCCGAACAGAAGGCGTTGGAGGATGACGTCCGTTCTTCGTGGAGCCTGTCGGCCGAGGTGAAGGATGGTCTGGAGGTGAAGATACGTGCTGTGTTGACGGAGCAGCAGCTTTACCTGAACCCGAATTTGAAGCTGGATGACCTGGCAGCGGCGGTGAAGAGCAACAGGAAGTATGTGTCGCTTGTGATGAACGAACGTTTCGGCTCGTTCTACAAGGAACTGAACCGGCTGCGGGTCGAGGCTGCCTTGGAGTATAAAAAGAAGAATCCGGCGGCGACCCGCGAAGAGGTGGCTCTTCACAGCGGCTTTGCTTCGGTGAAAACCTATAGCCGCAGCCTCGACGCATACCGGAAGGGAAAAGAATAAGAGCCGCACCTGCGGATGCCCTCTGCCAGGGCAGAAGGGGGAGGACAATGGAATGAAATTCGGCTTATTGTCCCTTCTGCGGGGCATTTTTCCTTAAATTGTCCCGTAAGTTTTCAAGCATTGTCCCGCCGCTTTGGTAGGATTGGTCTAATTTTGACCCGTCTTAACCAAACGAGAATTTGACAGTGCAAACGAGCGTTTATACAGCAGATATGACAAGAGAGAACAGGCACAAAGCCACCCTTTGCGGCGAAGGCTTTATGCCTGCTTTTTTTGCGAATAAACGTGCACAAAACTATGCTGAAAATTTGGATATGTGTGATTTTTGTATAAACACACACAGATTCATTTATACCTTATTACAATATAATTATCGCACGCGCTACACGCGCGATAACGACGGGCAGGAAGCCTGCAGGCCGACGAAGGGGGCGTCTTCTCTCCTCTGCGTGGGTTTGCAGTTTTTTTTGCGTTCCTGTCCTGTCGCTTTCCCCGAATCATCTAAATAAATATTAACGATATGCAAGAGAACAAGAATGAAGAATACACCGGCTTGGGGGCTTACGAGTCTCCACGGTGCGAAGTGATTGAAGTAGAGGTCGAGGCAGGCTTCTTGGCCAGTTTCCCCGACGCGGCGCACGACGGCTTCGAGGAATAAGCCGCAATTAGCGGACAAGGCAGGACGTGTTTGTCCGCTAATAATAAAAGGGACTGATATGTAACTTAATAACAAAAATTGTATGAAGAAAGAAAACATGACCATCGCCGCGCTGGCTCTGCTATTGGCAGCCTGCGGCAACGAAGAAATTATTGAGAACAACGAGGTCGGGACTGCCGTTAAGGTGCCTATGACCTTTACCGTCGGAACACCACAGACCCGTACGTCACTGAATGGCACTGATGTATATTGGACAGAAGGAGACAAGGTTGCCATCAACGACGGAACGGACACGAACGAGTTCACCGCTACAACAGTCGGCGGCAGCAGTGCTACCCTGACCGGAGAAGCCGCCTTGGCAGACACTTACATCGCTTTCTACCCCAACGAGATTCTGGAGAGTATAACTAACGGATACATTACTTTCACGCTTCCTGCCGAACAGACTGCTACGGCAAACGGTTTTGCCGAAGAACTGAACCCTTCGTGGGCTCAGACCACGGCCGAGGGCGGCAATACCTTGCAGTTCCACAACCTCTGTGCCTTGGTGAAGTTCACTATCGATGAGGGGTTTGAAGTTTCTGGTATTTCCGGTTTCACTTTGAAGAGTGCGAACGGCGAATTGCTGGCTGGCAGGCAGTATTATAAACCTAGTTCTAATAAGCGGGTTTCCTATAGCAATGGTAGTTTTACGGAAGTGCTTCTGAAAGGGGGCTTTACGGCTGGAGAAACCTATTATTTCGTGGTAAATCCCGTTACACTGACAAACGGATTTTCTCTTGTCTATACCAACAATGCAGGCAGGATATTCAGCAAATCCATCAGTCAATCGGTTACTTTCGAAGCGGCAAAGATTACCAATCTGGGAACGCTTTCCACATCTTCGTTCGATGAACAGCTGATTGATAATAAGGAGTTTATTAAGGTTGTGGGAGAACAGGTCGAATGGACAACGAATGAGGATGGCACCGTATCGCTGACTCCCGAGAATCTGGCTGCGATAGAAAAAGTAAAATCCTTAACAGTTTCAGATAAGAGCTTGTCAGACCTTTCCGGTATTGAGTATTTCATTAACCTGATAAGCTTGGATTGTCAGAAAAACCTGTTGGCTTCGTTGGATGTCAGCAACTTGACTAAGTTGACAGCCTTAACATGTAACGATAACCAGTTGGCTTCGTTGGATGTCAGCAGCCTGACTAATTTGAGCAACTTGTACTGTCAATATAACCAGTTGACAACACTTGATGTCAGTCAAAATACTGCATTATCGAATCTTAATTGTTCCAATAATCAGTTGTCCGAACTTAATGTAGCAAACAATCCCAAATTGCAAACTTTGTCTTGTGCCAATAACCAACTGACCGCGCTTGACATAGAAGAGAATACTTTGCTATCGACATTGTATTGCAACAATAATCAGCTGGCTGAGCTTAGCGTATCGAAGAATACGATGCTGACGAAATTGTATTGCTACGCCAATCGTATGTCGGAATTGGATGTGACAAACAACTTGGAATTGACAAGATTGTATTGTGGAGCTCAAACTACCGATGGTTCTACTTCTCAGACGTTGAAGCTGACCTTGCCAGCAGAACTGCGAAGTATCTGGAAGGATACGAGTGATTTGAATAAGGATGTCGATGTGATAACAGACGGTATGAGCGTCAACCACGGAGGCTTCGAGGACGGCGGCAGCGTAGAATGGTAAATCTATATTACATCGAAGGAACTCCCCGAAGTCACCCGTCAAGACTCCCTAGAGTCATGAGGTAAGACTCCCTAGAGTCTCCGGCCATGACTCCCTAGAGTGTCGGGGCAAGACTCTCTAGAGTCTCCAAGGGTCACTCCCGCGAGTTGGTAAACAACTGATAATCAATAGCAAAAAAAGCCCTCTTTCCGGACGCTTGCCGGAAAGAGGGCATTATGTATAACTTTTTAAATGGTAAATACTATGTACAAGTACAAATTAGTGAAACGGGGTAATCCTCAAAATGAGAATGCTCCGAAGAAATGGTATGCCTCTCCTCTGAGCGAGACGGCACAGGACGTGAAAGCCATGACGCGCGCCGCCACCGAGAACACCACCGTGGCTCCCAAGGAAATGGAAGCCGCCCTGGAACTGCTGGGCAACTATGCCCGCCAGCAATTGCTGCAGGGCCACACGGTGCGCCTGGGCGACTTAGGCACGCTGCGCATCACCTTCCAGAGCGAGGGCGTGGAAAGCATCACCGACTATCAGGCATCGAGCATGATCAAGAACCCGCGCATCCTCTTCACGCCCAGCAAGGAGTTCCGCGAGTCGGTCATCAACAGCCTGCAGTTCGAGAACGGCGGTGTGCTGGAGGACGACGTCAACTACGCCTCGCTGGCCGACTACAAGAAGGCGAAGGGCATCACCGGCGGCACCACCACCGAGCCGGGCGGCAGCAGTGGCGGCGGCACCGAGCCGGGCGGCGAAGACCCGTTAGGATGACGAAGGGCGGGGCACACACCGTACGGAACCACAGAACTTCCACAGAATAATCAGAAACGTGGATGGACACACGGATGTACGCAGAAGAAACGTGAAATCTGCGAAAAACGGCGTCCATCCGCGTTTTTTGTATTGCCCGTTTGCCACGCAATCGCTACCTTTGCCCCTACCTAACCAACCGGATGAGACAATGGAAGAAAAATCGGAGATATGCATATTGGAGAAGAAGGGAGTGAAGCCGACGGCCAACCGCATTCTGGTGTTGCGCGCTCTGCTTGCTGCTGCGCGACCGGTCTCGCTGCCCGAACTGGAAGAGGTATTGGAGAGGATGGACAAGTCGAGCATCTTCAGGGTGTTGGGGCTGTTTCTGGAGCATCGGGTGGTGCATACCATCGACGACGGTAGCGGTGCCCTGAAGTACGAACTGTGCGACGGCGAGACGACTTGTTCCGTAGATGACATGCACATCCACTTCCATTGCGAGGCCTGCCGCCGGACCTATTGCTTCAAGACCCTGCACATTCCTTCCATCGCTCTGCCCGAAGGGTTTGTGATGCAGTCGGTCAACTACGTGGTGAAAGGCCTCTGTCCCGACTGTGCCTCGAAACGGATGGATGAGTGAAATTCTACAAGAAAGACGTGAAGTTTTGGAAACAGGCAAGGTTCAACGTATGAAAATAAGCACTACCTTTGCGCCGCAATGGCGGCAAGCAAGATTGTCCGTCTTCGATTAAAACAAGAAAACAACTATGGATTCTATCAAAATCAACAAAGTGCAGATACGCAATCTGCAAATCGAGGATTACGACCAATTGGCCCAATCATTCACACGTGTATATTCGGACGGAAGTGACGTCTTCTGGACACACAAGCAGATCGAGAAACTGATACGCATCTTCCCCGAAGGGCAGATTGTGACGGTGGTGGACGAGAAAATCGTGGGGTGCGCCCTCTCTATCATCGTCAATTATGACGACGTGAAGAACGACCACACCTATGCTCAGGTGACGGGCAAAGAGACTTTCAATACGCACAATCCCAAGGGTAATATCCTGTATGGCATCGAAGTCTTCATCCATCCGCAATATCGCGGACTGCGTCTGGCACGCCGTATGTACGAATACCGCAAGGATCTTTGCGAGAAGCTGAACCTGAAAGCCATCATGTTCGGTGGTCGCATTCCCAACTACCATAAGTATGCCGACCAGATGCGCCCCAAGGAGTATATCGACAAGGTGCGCCAGAAGGAAATCTACGACCCGGTGCTCACCTTTCAGCTGTCGAACGACTTCCACGTGCGCAAGGTGATGCGAAACTATCTGCCCAACGACGAGGAATCGAAGCATTACGCCTGTCTGCTGCAATGGGATAACATCTACTATCAGCCGCCTACGCACGAGTATATCAATCCCAAGACCACTGTCCGCGTAGGACTGGTGCAATGGCAGATGCGTGCCTATAAGACGCTGGACGACCTGTTCGAGCAGGTAGAGTTCTTCGTCGATGCCGTGTCCGACTATAAGAGTGACTTTGTGCTGTTCCCCGAATACTTCAACGCCCCGCTGATGGCAAAGTTCAACGACGAGGGTGAGTCGGAAGCCATCCGTGGACTGGCTACGTACACCGACGAGATACGCGAACGCTTCGTGAAGCTGGCCATCAGCTACAACATCAACATCATCACGGGCAGCATGCCGCTCATCAAGGAAGACGGACGCTTGTACAACATCGGCTTCCTTTGCCGCCGCGACGGCACGTACGAGATGTACGAAAAGATTCACGTCACCCCCGACGAAATCAAGAGCTGGGGCTTGAGCGGAGGTAAGACCCTGAAGACGTTCGAGACTGACTGTGCCAAGATCGGTGTCTTGATCTGCTACGACGTGGAGTTCCCCGAACTGTCGCGCATCATGGCCGACCAGGGCATGCAGATTCTGTTCGTACCTTTCCTGACCGATACGCAGAATGCCTTCAACCGCGTTAAGGTATGTGCCCATGCCCGTGCCATCGAGAACGAGTGCTTTGTGGTGATAGCCGGTAGCGTAGGCAATCTGCCGCGTGTGCACAACATGGATATCCAGTATGCCCAGTCGGGTGTATTTACGCCGTGCGACTTTGCTTTCCCCACCGACGGCAAGCGTGCGGAAGCCACTCCGAATACGGAGATGATTCTGGTGTCGGATGTCGATTTGGATTTGCTGAACGAGTTGCATACGTACGGAAGTGTACGTAACCTGAAAGACCGTCGGAGCGATCTGTATGAAGTGCGGATGAAAAAACAGTCCCAGAGTTAAGTGCAAAAAAAAAGGCTATCTATCCCAGACAGCCAATCTTTCTTGTTAACCTTAAATCTAATACTATGAAAAACACGTTGCAAAGGTAGCCCTTTTGGCGGAAACTCCAAACTTTTGCTTCTTATTTCGTTGATTTATAACAGGATTTAAGAAAGTGGGTTGCCTTTTTAACGCATGTTTTGAATTTCCGATGTGTGAAGGCAAACGTATCAGTCAAGTGGATTATATTTTCCGGATGAATTTGGCCGGCACGCCACCTACGATGGTGTTGGCCGGTACGTCGCGTGTCACTACAGCGCCGGCAGCTACAACGGCATTTTCGCCGATGGTCACTCCTTGGAGGATAGTGGCGTTGGAACCTACCCAGACATTCCTTTCGAGCACGATGGGAGCCGGATAAGTGATGGGTCTTTCTTCGGGCGACAGGCCGTGGTTCAGCGTGGCAAATACGACGTTGTGACCTATCTGGCATCCGTCGCCCAAAGTTACTCCGCCATGGTCCTGAAAGTGGCAGCAGGCGTTGATGAACACATTTTCGCCCACGGTGATGTTTTTGCCGAAGTCGGTGTAGAAGGGAGGAAATACCCGCAAGGAGGCAGGCACCGTGTAGCCGAACAGTTCGGAAAGCAACCGGCGTACTTCTTCCGGAGTGTGGTAAGCGGTGTTCAGCTGGAAAGTGATGCGGCGGGCTTCGTCGCTCATTTCGTTCATGAATTTGAAAATGTCAGGTGTGTTGAGGGCCTGACGGGTCTTTACGTAAGACAGGAAGTCGCTGATATTCATATCGGTATTTCTATTTACTAATTGGGTTCACTTTAAAAAGTCTGTTTCCTATGAGTCTCTTTATAGTTACTATCGCTTTGCTTTGTCATCCTGAACGCAGTGAAGGATCTGTTATCACATAGCCTTTGAAAGAGATCAGGCAACAGGTCTACAAGGCCGGGATGCCCTGCTTGATGAGGCACCGCCTGAAACACCTTGTCAACTCGATCTTGCGAAAGTTGAGTTATTAATTGTTCGGCAAAAGTACTTGTATACCGATGGATGGAATGTGGATGTATTACGGTTCGTTGTATCCATTTTACAGATTCTGTTCCGATCCGTTCTCTCTTTACGGCTAAATTGCCTACATTTGTGGGAAAGTAAAAACGTATCGGTTATGAAAGATGTAATTAAACTGGAGAATGTAGAGCAATACAACGATTTGTTCGGACTGGAAACACTGCATCCGCTTGTCAGTGTGGTCGACCTGTCGCAGGCTACGCGGCATCCCGAACATTTTGTCTTGAACTACGGCGTGTATGCCCTGTTTCTGAAACAGACCCGTTGTGGAGATATCCGCTATGGCAGGCAGACTTACGACTATCAGGAAGGCACGGTGACCAGCTTTGCGCCGGGACAGATTGTCGAAACAACGTTGGAGCAGGGAACACCCCTGAATGCCTGTGGCCTGTTGTTCCATCCCGACCTGATAAAAGGAACATCGTTGGGACAGGAAATCAAACATTATTCTTTCTTCGCCTACAGTTCGAACGAAGCCCTTCATCTGTCGGAAGAAGAACGGAGTGTTTTTCTGGACTGTCTGAAGAAGATACAGATGGAGCTGAATCATCCTATTGACAGGCATAGCAAACGGCTGATTTCGAAGAACATCGAGCTGCTGCTGGACTATTGCATGCGCTTCTACGAACGCCAGTTCACAACCCGTGCCGTTGTGAATAAGGATGTACTGATGCGCTTCGAGGACTTGCTCGACGAGTATTTTGCCAGCGACAAACCTCAGACGGAGGGACTGCCTTCGGTCCGGTATTTTGCCGAGAAAGTATTTCTGTCGCCCAATTACTTCGGCGATCTGGTGAAAAAAGAGACGGGCAAGACTCCTCAGGAATATATACAGACCAAACTGATAGACCAGGCCAAGGAGATGATTGCAAGTACGGAAAAAACAGTCAGCCAGATAGCCTACGAGCTGGGTTTCCAGTATTCGCAGCACTTCAACCGCATCTTCAAGAAAAACGTCGGATATACGCCGGGCGAGTACCGGAAACTGCTGGCCTGAATAAATAAACAATCTTAAAAGCACTGATTTATCCAACTTTTTTATAAATTTGCGCCCTTAAAAATAAAAGTGTATTTAGGAGACATTTAAGATATGAGTAAGAAGTTTGCCGAATATTCGAAGTTCGACCTTTCGGAAGTGAACAAAGAAGTATTGAAGAAATGGGACGAAAACCAGGTTTTCACCAAGAGTATGACAGAACGTGAAGGATGTCCTTCCTTCGTATTTTTCGAAGGACCTCCCTCGGCCAACGGTATGCCGGGTATTCACCACGTAATGGCCCGTTCCATTAAAGATATTTTCTGCCGTTACAAGACGATGAAAGGCTTCCAGGTAAAGCGTAAGGCCGGATGGGATACTCACGGACTCCCTGTGGAACTGGGTGTGGAGAAAGCACTGGGCATTACGAAGGAAGACATCGGAAAGACCATCTCCGTGGCCGACTATAACGCTGCCTGCCGCAAGGACGTGATGAAGTTCACGAAAGAATGGGAGGACCTGACACACAAGATGGGATATTGGGTAGACATGAAAGATCCGTATATCACCTACGATAACCGCTACATCGAAACACTGTGGTGGCTTCTGAAGCAGTTGTACAAGAAAGGACTTCTTTACAAGGGATATACCATTCAGCCATATTCGCCTGCTGCCGGTACAGGACTGAGCTCGCACGAGCTGAACCAGCCGGGATGCTATCGCGACGTGAAGGATCTGACGGTAGTCGGACAGTTCAGAATGAAGAACCCGAAACCGGAGATGGCAGAGTGGGGAACCCCTTACTTCATAGCATGGACTACTACTCCGTGGACTTTGCCCAGCAACACAGCACTCTGTGTAGGCCCGAAGATCGACTATGTAGCCGTACAGACTTACAATGGTTATACCGGCGAAAAGATGACGGTTGTTCTGGCCAAGGCATTGCTCTACACACACTTCAATAAAAAGGCGGAAGATATTGCATTAGAGGATTATAAGCCCGGCGATAAACTGATTCCGTTCAAGGTAGTCGGCGAGTACAAAGGTACCGACCTGGTCGGCATGGAGTACGAACAGCTGATTCCTTGGGTGAAGCCGACCGAACTGGACAAGGACGGCAACTGGCAGGAAGCATCGGCCAAAGCTTTCCGTGTGATTCCCGGTGACTATGTGACGACGGAAGACGGTACGGGTATCGTACCCGTCCGATGGTCGACCTGACCGGTAAGTTCTATCTGCTGGACGAACTGGACGAGAAGTTTGTAGCCGAGTGTGTGGATGTTGAGGCTTACAAGGAATACCAGGGCCGTTGGGTGAAGAATGCCTATGATCCGCAATTCACCGTAGACGGCAAGTACGACGAAAAGGCCGCACAGGCAGCCGAGTCGCTCGACTTCTACATCTGCATGATGATGAAAGCCGCCAACCAGGCATTCAAGATCGAGAAACATGTACACAACTATCCCCACTGCTGGCGTACAGACAAACCGGTGCTCTACTATCCGTTGGACAGCTGGTTCATCCGCAGTACGGCTTGCAAGGAACGCATGATGGAGCTGAACAAGACCATCAACTGGAAACCGGAAAGCACCGGTACAGGACGTTTCGGCAAGTGGCTGGAGAATCTGAACGACTGGAACCTGAGCCGTTCGCGCTACTGGGGTACTCCGCTTCCTATCTGGCGTACCGAAGACGGCACGGAAGAGAAGTGTATCGAGTCGGTAGAAGAACTTTACGCCGAGGTAGAAAAATCGGTAGCTGCCGGTCTGATGCAAAGCAATCCTTACAAGGAGAAAGGCTTTGTTCCTGGTGTATATACCAAAGAGAATTACGATAAGATAGATTTGCACCGTCCGTATGTCGACGATATTATCCTTGTTTCGAAAGACGGTCAGCCCATGAAGCGTGAGTCGGACCTGATAGACGTATGGTTCGATTCCGGTTCCATGCCTTATGCACAGATTCATTATCCGTTCGAGAATAAAGAACTGCTTGATTCGCATCAGGTATATCCGGCCGACTTCATCGCCGAAGGTGTGGACCAGACACGTGGCTGGTTCTTTACACTGCACGCCATTGCTACCATGGTCTTCGACAGCGTATCTTACAAGACGGTTATTTCGAACGGCTTGGTGTTGGACAAGAATGGCAACAAGATGTCGAAGCGTTTGGGCAATGCAGTCGATCCTTTCGCTACGATCGAGAAATATGGTTCCGACCCCTTGCGCTGGTACATGATTACCAACTCTTCGCCGTGGGACAACCTGAAGTTCGATGTGGACGGAGTAGAGGAAGTACGCCGTAAGTTCTTCGGCACACTCTACAACACCTATTCGTTCTTCGCCCTTTACGCCAACGTGGACGGATTTGAGTACAAGGAAGCCGATGTGCCGATGGCAGAACGTCCGGAAATAGACCGCTGGATTCTTTCCGTACTGAATACGCTGGTGAAGAACGTAGACGCATGCTATAACGACTACGAACCGACAAGAGCCGGACGTCTGATTTCCGACTTTGTCAACGACAACCTGTCTAACTGGTATGTCCGTCTGAACCGCAAACGTTTCTGGGGCGGAGAATTCACACAAGACAAACTGTCTGCTTATCAGACATTGTATACCTGTCTGGAGACCGTAGCCAAGCTGATGGCTCCTATTGCTCCTTTCTATGCCGATATGTTGTACATGGACCTGATTGCCGTAACCGGACGCGACAACGTAGTTTCCGTGCACTTGGCCAAGTTCCCGGTATGTCAGGAAGGCATGATCGACAAGGAACTGGAAGCCCGTATGCAGATGGCTCAGGACGTCACTTCGATGGTATTGGCATTGCGCCGTAAGGTGAACATCAAGGTTCGCCAGCCGCTACAGTGCATCATGATTCCTGTAGTTGACGAGGAACAGCGTGCCCATGTGGAAGCAGTGAAGTCGCTCATCATGAACGAAGTGAATGTCAAGGAAATCCGTTTCGTGGACGGCGCAGCCGGTGTGCTTGTCAAGAAGGTGAAATGCGACTTCAAGAAGCTGGGACCGAAATTTGGCAAGCAGATGAAAGCGGTGGCAGCACAAGTGGCAGAAATGTCGCAGGAAGCCATTGCCGAACTGGAAAAGAACGGATCGTACACTTTCCATCTGGACAGTGGCGATGCTGTTATCGAGACGAGCGACGTTGAAATCTTCAGCGAAGATATTCCCGGCTGGCTGGTGGCTAACGAAGGCAAGCTGACCGTTGCTCTGGAGGTCACTGTGACTGAAGAGTTGCGTCGTGAAGGTGTAGCCCGTGAACTGGTGAACCGTATCCAGAATCTGCGCAAGTCGAGCGGATTTGAAATAACTGATAAAATTCGGATCTGCTTATCAAAAAATCAGCAGACAGATGATGCGGTAACCGAATATAAAGACTATATTTGTAACCAAGTCTTGGGAACCTCACTTACGCTTGTGGATGAGGTAGAAAACGGTACAGAGTTGAATTTCGATGATTTCTCTTTGTTCATAAACGTTGAAAAGGAAGTGGCTAAGGCTTAAAAGAGAACCATATTAAGAACCCTAAATAAAATTCTAAAGCTATGGCAGAAAAGACAAGATACTCGGATGCTGAATTGGAAGAATTCCGCGCCATTATAATGGAAAAGCTGGAATTGGCACAACGCGATTATGATTTGCTGAAAGCAAGTCTGACAGGTGCCGATGGAAACGATACAGACGATACATCGCCTACTTACAAGGTGTTGGAGGAAGGTGCCAATACATTGTCAAAGGAAGAAACAACGCGTCTGGCACAGCGTCAGTTGAAGTTTATTCAAGGATTGCAGGCTGCATTGGTACGCATCGAGAATAAGACGTACGGCATCTGCCGCGAGACCGGTAAGCTGATTCCTGCTGAACGCTTGCGTGCTGTGCCTCATGCAACTTTGAGTATAGAAGCTAAAAACAACGGAAAGAAGTAAATGAGTAAAATTCTCACGAAAGGCCGGATAGCCTTGTCCGTTATATTTTCGGTATTGATCATTGACCAGATTATCAAAATCTGGATTAAGACTCACATGTTCTGGCATGAGAGCATCCGGGTGACCGACTGGTTCTATATCTATTTTACCGAGAATAATGGCATGGCTTTCGGCATGGAATTGTTTGGAAAGCTATTTCTTACAACATTCCGCATCATTGCTGTGGGACTGATAATTTGGTATCTGGCTAAAATCATTAAAGAAAATTATAAGACAGGCTATATTGTCTGCCTTTCATTAATATTGGCCGGCGCCGTAGGAAATATCATTGATAGTGTATTTTATGGCGTAATCTTCAATGAAAGCACTTATAGCCAAATAGCACATTTTGTTCCTGTAGGCGAAGGCTATTCTGAATGGTTTCATGGTAAAGTAGTGGATATGTTTTATTTTCCAATCATTGAAACCAACTGGCCGGAATGGATACCGGGAATAGGTGGAGAACATTTTATCTTCTTCAGTCCGATATTTAATTTTGCTGACGCTGCTATCAGTTGTGGTATCATTGCATTGTTGTTATTTTATGGAAAATATCTGAACACAGGTATTCACCCGGAAGAAAAAGCTCAGAAAAAAGATGCACAATAAGAAGATTCGTTGGACGTTGTTGCTCAGTGCGGCTTTGCTGGCAGGATGCGGAAAACAAATACCAAAAGATGTCATCCACCCGGATAAGATGGAGGACATCTTGTATGACTATCATTTGACTACGGCTATGTCCGGCAATATCTCTTATGATGAGAACTACAAAAAAGAAGCTCTTCGCAATTACGTATATAGAAAACATCACGTAACCAAAGCAGAGTTTGATTCATCTATGGTGTGGTATACTCGTCATACAGAAAACCTTGCCAAAATTTATACCAATTTAGGAAAACGTTTCCGTGAGGAAAAGAAGGATATGAAACGCTTGCTGGCAATGCGCGAAAACAAACCCTCAATGTCACAACCTGGAGATACAGTAGATGTGTGGTATAATAAAACACTATATTGGCTGACGGATGCGCCACTATCCAACAAGATTACTTTTGAAATTCCCACTGACTCCAACTTCAAAGCAAAGGATGCTTTCTTGTGGTCGGCAAATTACATATTCCTCTCAAACCTGCAACAACAGGTGACGATGGGTTTCAATATTCTGTTTGATAATGATTCAGTGTCGGGTAAAGTAGCCGAAGTAACGGCTTCAGGCATACAATCATTATATATCAAGCCGGATTCTGCTTATAAAATCAAGAGCATCAATGGTTTTATCTATCTTACGGGGGACTCTGTCAAAGCTCCGGGTATCATAGTGGATAAAATTTCATTGATTCGTTACCATGAACTAGCAGATACCATATCTATTGTCGCAAAAGATAGTGTACCCGAAAAATCAATGTCTGTCATAGATAAAGATACAGATTCATTAAAAATGGATTCAGTCCAGATGAAAGAAGCTGTTACTCCCGTACGCTTGAATCCACGCGATATAAAAGAAAAGGAGGGTATTCGCCCACAACGTACTCGCCTGCAAAAGAAATGAGACGATTTGCCTGTCAACGTTTATATCTTTCTCCCGACACATACTTCATCCGTTATGTGGTAGAATTGGGAAACAACGGAAAGATACAGAGCTATTACCCTTTGGAAGAAGAAATATATGCTACTCAATGGATAGGGGGAGTGATTGTGCTTTCTGCGAGAAGAAAACTCGAACCGATTATGCCGGAAAAGAATTTCAAAACCTTCCTTGCTCAAGCCACCCGGACAAATACCAAAATTCAGGAATGCTATGCATGGCATATTGCCAATTTTGATATTGTCCGAGAAAAATTTGTTCCTCAAAGCCATATTATCCGACTTTAGCGCAATCTTCTTCTGAACTCGGCACAAACCACAGCTGTGGCAATAGCTACATTCAAAGACTCCGAAGTCTCTCTTTCCTGTGGATAATTAGGAATATACAATCGCCTATTAATAAGTGCTTCCACCTCTCTACTTATTCCATTTCCTTCATTTCCCATTACAATCAATCCGTTAGCAGAAAGAGTCTCAGAATAGATTACATTTCCATCCAGGAATGTTCCATAAACCGGAATCCCTTTGAGTGAAGAAATTAATTTCGGTAAATCACAATAATGCACTTTCACTCGTGCTATTGCCCCCATGGTAGCCTGCACAGTTTTAGGATTAAAGACATCCACCGTTCCGGTAGAGCAAAAAATATCCTCTATACCGAACCAATCGGCTAAGCGGATAATAGTTCCTAAATTGCCCGGATCTTGTATATTGTCCAAAGCCAGGCATAAAGATTTTGAAATAACTTTGCTGTCCGACTCATAAACAGGTTGTTCAAATATAGCCAATACCTCTTGCGGTGTCTTTTGCAAACTGACCCGTGAAAGCTCTTCCTGCCCAACCTCTATCACCTCGTCGGCATGACAACCAGGATGAGAAGAGAACCATT